>ERZ772863.11-NODE-11-length-219622-cov-10.086671_pt1 | contig 219622 bp, 211 predicted proteins | sample MGYA00512134_ERZ772863 | MGnify/ENA primary metagenome ERZ772863 (study PRJEB29015, sample SAMEA2737659) | human gut metagenome | biome: human gut; feature: human-associated habitat; material: faeces | place: China | collected 2012 ...
ATAGTAGGTTACGAGGTCGATGAAGCAGGAAGCCCATTGGCTTAAGACAATGGGTAGTTCACAATATGTATCATGACCACGATATTGATTATGACCTTATTTTTATGGATCATTTTATGCCGGGAATGGATGGCGTTGAAACAACAGCAAGAATTCGTGACCTGTCGGATGAAAATAAGAGAGAATTGCCTGTTATTGCATTGACAGCCGATGCGATGAAAGGAGTAAGAGAGGAACTTATAAGTAAGGGAATGAGTGACTTCCTTACAAAACCGATAGTTATCGGTGACCTTTATAAGATGCTTCGCAAGTGGCTGCCGGAAGAAAAAATTTGTTGATTATAAAAGTTTTTTTATAAGGAAATATTTTAATTTTCCATACGGTGCATACCTTACAGGAACATCAAATTTACTGCTGCTTTTAACGATACCTTTTTTGTGGCTGAATGTCTCAAAACTGTATTTTCCGTGATAACTGCCCATACCGCTGTTTCCGACACCTCCAAATGGGAGGTTGTGGTTAGAGATATGGACAACTACATCATTTATACAGCCTCCGCCATAAGATACCTCGTGTATTATCTTATGTGCGGTGGCTTTTTTTGATGTGAAAACATAACAGGCAAGCGGTTTTTCTTTGTTTTTTAAGGTCTGTATAATCTTGTTTATATTTTTATAACTGATTATCGGCAGCAAAGGTCCGAATATTTCTTCCTGCATGACAGGTCTGTTAAAATCGGTTTCAGGTAAAAGAGCAGGTGCGATTTTTCGTTCGATATCATTATATTCTCCGCCTATAATTTTTGTTTCTGTAGAAATCAGTTTCTTTAAACGGTTATAATGGCGGCGGTTTACAATTTTGGGGTATGAATCGTTAAAAGCAGCATTGGCATAACGTTTGTTGATTTCTTTTTTAAGTTCTGTTATAAATGCTTTTTTTACACTTTCATGTATAAATACATAATCTATTGAAATACAGGTCTGTCCGGCATTTAGGAATTTGCCCCATGCAATTTTTCTTGCTGCCATTTTGAGATTGGCTGTTTCGTCTATTATGCAAGGACTTTTTCCACCGAGTTCAAGTGAAACAGGAGTAAGCGTTTCGCTGGCTTTTTTCATGACTTTTCTGCCTGCGTCAGGGCTTCCGGTAAAAAAGATATAATCGTATTTTTGATTTAGCAGTATGTCATGATTTATGTCGGCATCTGTGCAGTAAATATAGTTATTGCTGAATGTATCGTTGATAATGTCCTGAATAAGTTCAGATGATGCCTGACTGTTTTTGGAACATTTTATTACAGCACAATTTCCGGCTGCGATAGCTCCGACCAAAGGGCAGAGTGAGAGATTGACCGGATAATTCCATGGTGCGACAATCAGCACTACTCCGTAAGGTTCATTGTAAATGTAATTTTTTGATGGAAACGTGCTTAAAGTGACTGATACGTGTTTTGGCTTGCTCCATTTTTGGATATTGGCTATTGCAGTATCTATCTCCTGATAGACCATGGCGATTTCTGACATATATGCTTCTGCTTTTGATTTTCCGAGGTCGTGGTGGAGTGCTTTAAAAATATTTTTTTCGTTTTTTCTGATGGCTTTTTTGAGTCTGCAAAGCATGTTTTTTCTAAAAGCAATATCTTTTGTCTGATTGTGATTAAAAAATGTATGCTGTTTATTTATTATTTGTTTTAAGTAGAAAAAGGTTGCGTTACTTTGTTGCATTTTATACCTCCATTTGTTTTATATTCTCTTGGACTTAAACCGGTATATTGTTTAAATACTTTTGAATAGTAAAATTCATTATGAAAACCAACTTTTTCTGCAATTTCTTTATTGGTTAATAAACCGCTGTATAAAAGTTTTTTACTTTCTGTAATCCGATATTCATTTAAATAACAAAAAATAGTTTTTCCTGTTTGCTTTTTGAATATACGATTTAAATAATCATAGTTATTGTAAAAATAGTTTGCAATTTTACTGCTGGTAATATCTTCAGCATAGTGTTCATTTAGGTAATTTATCAATTCAAGTACACGAATATCTTTGGGCGGTGTATCGGATATTAGGCTATATTGAAATGCTTTTTCTAATAAAATAAATAATTTGAGTAATGAGCAGCCGGCAAGTATGTTTTTGTGTTCGGTAATGTTGTTCATTATATGAATGAGTTCGTTGCTATTGTTTAAAAACTGTTTATAATAAGGCGGTTTTAAAGTAGAATATTTCGGTATCAAAATAGTATTATTGGTTGTCTCATTTAAATATATTTTATTTTTTATAGATAATCTTGTAAAGTCGTTTTGCAAAAAAATATTTTCAATAAAATCTGTTTGAAAGTGAATATATAGGTATTTTACAGAGGAGTTTGAGCGAATACCACTATGTGTTCTTGAGGAATCTAACAAAAGGCAATCCCCTTTTTTTAAATTATAAATATTTGTATCCTCTTTAAGAATCATTTTTCCGTCTAAAATAAAGTAAATTATATATTCGTTTGGAGTTCTGGTAAAATGACAATTTGGAGCATTTATATATACGCTGTTTGCAAGTATAATTTTTGGAAAAATATTTGGTGTTGTACTAAAAAATATTTTTTGCACCATTTAATCCCTCATTTCTATGAATGTACAATATGTGTTAAAGTCGATATTTTATATGTTTTTGCGATTTATTCTATAGCAATAATGACGTTGAAATAGTACCATATATATAGTTATAAGTCAATAAATCAAGTGAAAATTTAATGTATGGAGGAAGATTAGAAATGAAAAAAATAAGTAGAAAAACAGCATGTTTAATTATTACAGCTCTTTTGGTTGTAATTGTTATTGGAACATATTTCTGTAAAAGTACATATGCAAAAAATAATACAATGATTCCTAAAAGTTTAGAAATTAAAAAAGGAAAATCAATGAAAATTTCGGTAAAAAAAGAAAAGATAAGAAATAAAATCAAGTGGAGTTCTGATAGGAAAAATGTTGTTACAGTCAGCAAAAAGGGAATTATTACTGCCAAAAATGTTGGCAATGCGAAAATAACCGCTAAATATAAAAAAGATAAGTGGATATGTAATGTAAAAGTGGTTAAGGCAGGTGAGGTGCCTGTAGAAACAAGAAAACCTGCAGAGACAATAAATGATCCAAATTGGCAGACTGCAAAATCAAGTGGCAGCTTAGAAGATTTTAAGAAATATTTTGATGTTGATATGTCTTTATATGAAGACAAAAGTGTAGAACATGGGAATGTTTCTAAAATCACATATCATTCTAAAATTTATAATAAAGATAGAGAGGCATATGTTTATTTGCCGCCGAAATATAATAAAGAGAAAAAATATCCTGTAGTATATATGTTACATGGTATTGGCTGCGATGGAAATCAGTGGGTATCTATGAATGCAGGAGGTATTTTGGATAGTCTTTATTCAAGAAAAGAAGCAGCACCTGTTATTGCTGTTTTTCCAAGTATTATACCGCCTGATGGTTTGGATAAAAAAACATTGAGCCAAAAAAATATTAAAGCATTCACTGATTTTGAGGCAGAATTTAGTACGGATCTTAAACCATATATTTATAAAAATTATGCTGTTTCTAAGGACAAAAAATATACTGCAATATGTGGTTTGTCTATGGGGGGCATGGAAGCACTTTGCACAGGCTTCACATTAAAAGGTCAGTTCAATTATATAGGTTCATTTTCAGCAGCACCAACATTAAACCAGTCACTGTTAAAGATTGAAAATAAAGAGGATACACCTGCATTGGTTATGCTTTGCAGTGGGGATGCAGATGGAACTGTAGGAGATAATCCTAAGAATTATCATCTGGAGCTTGAAAAAAATGGAGTAGATCATATATGGTATCAGTATCCGAGTGGGGGGCATAGTCCTGAAGTTTGGAAAAATGGACTTGTTAATTTCATGAAGCGTATATTCTAACAAAGGAGTAGCAATAGTTTTGTACAATTTGGCTGCTATTTATAGAAATATAAATAGCAGCTTTTCCAGAAAATAAAAAAATCTAAAAAAAATCAAATTTCCTCTTGCATTTTCAAAACAGTGTGTTATAATAGTTCTTGTCTTTGACGCGGGTGTAGTTCAATGGTAGAACACCAGCCTTCCAAGCTGGATACGTGGGTTCGATTCCCATCACCCGCTTTTTTCTATGTCTGAAAAGCGTATTAAAAAAGGTGCCACATGGTTTCGTGTGGCACCTTTTTGGTTTAAATAAGTTATGGACTTATTTTATTTGAACTTAATTATCAAGAAATACATAACGTTTGCTGGCTTTAGAATACAGTTTTTTGCCTTTTACAATGTTGTAAGCTCTTATGTATAACACGGTTGAACTCTTTTTTCCTATATAAATATTAGCGGTTGTTATGTTGCTGTCTGTAATCTTTTTAGTGATATTGTTATCTGTATAGATTTCATAACCGCTTGCATCATTAGATTTAGCCCAGCTTACTTTTAAATATCTTTCATTTATATATGCTTTTATCTTGATGTGTTTCAAAGCTGTTGGGACAACACCTTTGCTTATAAAGTTGAGTTTATGTTTTTTTGCAGCTTTTTCGGCACATGTGTTTGTAAATCCCTGTATTGTAGCTTTATTACGAAGCTTATCGGATACGCCATACATTTTGAATGAGATAAGCGATGTAGGGATAGATATAAGCTTAGGTGCAACAGAAGAATTTAACTGTAAGGATATTCTTCTTACAGAACAGTCTTCAGGTATGGTAAATTTTGTAAGGTTTTTGCAGTTTTCAAGTGAAAGGTTTCTGCAGGACTTTATATTTTTACCGATTTTAAGTTCCTCAAGCTTTGCTGCATTTTTAAATGCTGTGTAATCTACAGATGTTACTGTACTTGGAAATTTATAACTACCTGTTTTTTGTGAAGGATAGTCAATAAGTTTTGTAACCGCTTTATTGTAAAGTACACCATTTTTTGCCTTATAATATTTATTGCTGTCTGATACTGTATATTTCTTCAGATTTGTAAGGTATGTTTTGTAAGTCTGTATGTAATATAAGTGTTTGATTTTGCTGCCAATGTAACAATTGCTTATTCTGCCAGGCATTACTGAGATTTCAGTTTTGCTCATATTTGTAAGTATTCCGTTTTCAGATGTACAGAAAGCCGCACCTGTTGCTATGGATGCTGTTTTAAAGTATGATGCCTGATTTTCGCGGGGAATATCAGATGTGTATAATGTCTGCTCTAATATTGTAACAGTACCTTTTTTACCTGTAGGATAAATAAGTATATTGTAGTTTGATGTTGACTGGTTTTCATCCCATGATGATGCAGAGTTTGATGACATATATTTATCAACATCATAATAACAATACAAAACATCATCATTTACAAAAAATCTTGGGTTTGATTTAGGTATTGTTATTTTTTTCAGGTTTTTAAAGTTTGATGAACTGCCGTAAATAAATTCAAGTTTTGCGGAAAGATTCAGACATGTTATACCTGAACCGCTGAAAGAACTTAAATCCAATACTTTGATTTTATCCGTAAGTGTTAAGGTTTTTAAATATTTACAATTAGCGAATGCCCTGTAAGTAATATTTTTTACAGTATCAGGGAAAGTATAACTTCCTGATTTTAAGCATGGGTATTTTTTGATTGAAGTCTGCGCTTTATTATATAACACACCGTTTTTTGATGAATACACAGCATTTTCTGATGAGACTTTAAAGTTTTCAACAGAGTTTTCAAATGCACTTGATGAGATTCTTTCAATATTTTTTGGTATTGTTATATTCTTCAATGATGTACAGCCGTAAAAGGCGTGTGAAGTTATCTCATTTGTGTATTTTCCAAATGTAAATGATTTAAGACTGGTGCAGTCGGCAAAAGTATTGTAATTTACAGTTGGAATATTGTCAGGTAAGCTGACTGATTTCAGGCTGCTGCATGAATAAAATGCACCTTTCTTAATATAGGCAAGCTTTTTTGGAAGTTTTAATGATTTCAGGCTCTTGCAGTCTTTAAATGCCTGAGAACCGATTGTATCAAGAGATGCAGGAAAACTTATTTTTTTTAGTTTTTCGCATCCCATAAATGTACCATATGTAATGCTTTCAATATTTTTTGGTATATTTATAGTTTTAAGGCTTTTACAGTCTTGAAATGAGCAACTGCCTAATATTTGAAGTTTTGAAGGCAGTTTAATATTTTTGAGTGATGAGCAGTTAAAAAATGTATAAGGGCGTATTGCTCTTATTTTTTGCGGAATAGATATTTTGCTGAGTGAACTGCATCCGTAGAATGCACCCTCGCCTATTTTTGTAACTGTGTCGGGAATTATTACCTCTTCTAATTGCTCTGAATTTCTAAAAGCATATTGGGAAATTGTTTTAACACCGGTCGGAATAGTATATGATTTAGAATAATTATTAGGAAATCTTACTAATCTTGTACCGTTTTTTGTGTATAAAACACCGTCAATAGCTTTAAATGAAGGATTGTCGTTGTTTACTACAAATTTGGTTATGTTTGCCTTATCAAGGGCAATGGCAGAAATGGCACAAACTTTCTTTGAAATGTATAATGTGCCGTTTGTTTTACAGTCTGTCAGAACGCCGTAGTCATTGATTTCAGTTGTCTGTTTTGCACTTACGGATTTTGTGGTTTCAGGTACAAAGGATGAAAATGTACTTGAAAAGACTATTGCAAGTGCGGTGGCAGTGCCTATTATTTTTTTTAGAACTTTTCTTTTTTTCATAATATCCTCATTTCTGCGCACGTTTTTTGTACATAGCAGGTTTGTGCCAAGTGCGCACAGACACAAATCCTGCATGTAATTTATTGTAATATGTCTCCCTATACCTATAATAACAGAAGTAAATTAAATTTGTTGCAAGTTATATAATAAATAATTTAATCTTAAGAAAAAATTAAAGATTGAAAGATAGATTTTGCTGTCGAAAAGTAACTGAAATGTTACACTGAAAAATGCATTTACGGAAAATTTTGCTTGTAATTTATATGAAAGCTGGGTAGAATAGATATCATGAAAATAAAGGCGAGAGGAATTTCTTCTCGTCTTTTGTATGGGAAATTATAAAGGAGTAAAGATAAAAAGATGATGAAAAGTAACGGAAATTCAGTATATAAAAAGGCTATGACGCTGGCAGTTCCGATGATGATACAAAATGGTATTACAAATGCAGTCGGACTTGTTGATAATCTTATGGTCGGAAGTCTCGGAACAGAGAATATGACAGCGGTATCTATTGTCAGTCAGCTTGTTTTTGTATTCTTTCTTGCTGTGTTTGGAGGCTTGTCAGGCCCCGGTATATACGGAGCACAGTATTTCGGGCAGGGCAACAAAAAGGGTTATCAGAATGTATTCAGATTAAAAATCTGGATTACGGCAGCCATAACAATTTGCGGACTCATAGCTTTTGTTTTTGGTGGAGAGAAAATGATAGGTCTGTATCTGCATGGCAATGACGGCGGTATTGACTCGGCAAAAACGCTTAAATATGGACTTGATTATCTTCATATAATGCTTATCGGTCTTGTTCCGTTTGCGTTTACACAGATTTATGCGGGAAGTTTGAGAGAGATGGGTGAGAGTGTCAAGCCGATGGTTGGAGGTATAGCATCTGTTGTTGTTGATATAGTTTTTAATTATCTGCTTATATATGGAAAGTTCGGCTTTCCAAGACTTGAGGTAGAGGGTGCAGCTATAGCGACTGTGCTTGCGAGGTTTGTTGAAATGCTCGTGGTCGTAGCGTGGACACATCTTAGCATAAAGAAGTATGAATTTTTAAGAGGTGTATATAGGACACTTAAAATTTCAATAAGTGAAGTAAAGGTAATTATAATAAAAGGACTTCCTATATTTTTAAACGAGTTTTTTTGGTCAGGCGGCATGGCAGCCATGACACAATGTTATTCAATGAAAGGGTTACAGGTTATTGCAGGACTAAACATATCAAATGCAATCTGCAATCTTTTAAATGTTGTGTTTGTTGCTATGGGAAATGCTGTCGGGATAATATCAGGACAGTATCTTGGAGCGTCTAAGTTTGACGAAGCAAAGAAAGCATCAAACAAACTTATGTGGTTTACGGCTGGAATATGTGTTTTTCTTACAGCAATCCTCGTTGCCTGCTCAGGGTTCTTTCCGAAACTTTATGATACATCAGAAGAGGTAAGGCGCCTGGGACAGTGGTTTATCATAATTACGGCATCATTTTTCCCGCTGCAGGGATTTTTAAATGTGCTGTATTTTACACTCCGTTCCGGCGGAAAAACAATAATTACGTTTTTGTTTGACAGCATTTTTACATGGGTGGTATCGGTATCGATTGCGTTTATTCTGTGTAAATTTACGGCACTGCCTGTACTCACAATATACGTTATCGTGCAGAGTGCCGATGTGATAAAGGTTATACTCGGTTATATTCTTGTCAAAAAGGGTGTTTGGATTACGAATTTGGTTGTGTAAGAAAGATTAATATATCAAATTTTGGAGTGGATTATGGGTAAATCATTATACAATATTTTATTGGTTGAGGATGACAGGGAGATAATAAAAAACTTGACTGAATTTTTGAATAATGAAGGTTTTAATGTTGAAAGTGTGACAGGACAAAAGGATGCTCTTTCGTATGTTGATGAGCATATGCAAAAAATAGATATTGTGCTTCTTGACGTTTCGCTTGAGGATGGAAACGGGTTTGCGGTATGTACGGCAATCAAACAAAATACAGATATTCCGGTTATTTTTCTGACGGCATCAGGTGATGAGTACAGTGTTGTCATGGGACTTGATATGGGTGCGGATGATTATATAGGAAAACCATTCAGACCGAGGGAGCTTGTTTCGAGAATAAAGAGTGTTCTCAGAAGAAGCGGGCGCATTTCAAATGTGATTGAACTTGCGGATATAAAAATTGATACGACAGGCGGAAAAGTGATAAAATCAGGTGAGGAAATTTTTCTTTCTGCGCTCGAATACCGCCTGCTTCTTATTTTTGCTGCAAATAAAGGCGTTGTTTTATCGAGAAATAAATTGCTTGAAGAAATTTGGGACGCATCAGGGGAATTTGTGAATGACAATACATTGACAGTTTACATAAAAAGGCTCAGGGAAAAGATTGAAAATGATGCTCAGAAACCTGAGATAATAAAAACGGTCAGAGGAATGGGGTATAGGTGCTTATGAATTTTTTCAGAAACGGTGAGATAAAAAAATATTCATTTATCAATTTGGCAGTCATAATATTTACAGCAGTAATTATATATTTATTATCTGATAAAAATACAAAACTGACAGCGGTTGTGTGTGCTGCCGGAATTGTACAATTTGGGATAAACATGATTTTCACAAAGAAAAGATATACCAGACTTGCAAAAATAAGTGACAAAATAGATGCGATTTTACACGGTGATGAACATTTGTCATTTGAGCAGTATAAAGAGGGAGAGCTTTCGGTGCTCTCTGATGAGGTAGAAAAACTTGTTATCAGGCTGAGAGAGCAGGCGGAAAATCTAAAAAATGACAAAGTGTTTCTTGCAGACTCCATTGCAGATATTTCACATCAGATAAAGACACCACTTACCTCGATAAATCTTATATTGAATTTTTTGAGAGAAGAAGATATTACATATGACAGAAGAATGGACTTAGTAATGGAACTTACGACACTTGCTGAAAAAATAAAGTGGCAGATAACAACATTACTCAGAATATCAAGACTGGATGCCGATATGGTAGACTTTGATATTGAAAATATAGATATGGGAAAAGTGATTGATGAAGCATATTCGCTTGTTGAGATACCGCTTGACATAAGAGGAATAGAATTTGAACGCTCATATGAAAAAAAATCAAAAGTGAAAGCTGACAGGGAATGGCTTGTTGAAGCACTCGGGAATATATTAAAAAATTGCATGGAGCATAGTTTTAACGGAGGTAAGATTTCTGTTACATGCGAGGAAAATACGATATACAGTCGGATAGTCATAAGTGATAACGGAATGGGAATTGCAAAGGAAGACCTGCCGCATATATTCGAGAGATTTTATAAAGGAAAAAAGAAAAATGATTTAGACGGGCATAAAAGTGAAAGCGTTGGTATCGGGCTTGCATTGTCGAGAAGTATAATAACACAGTTTAACGGAACGATAAAGGTAACAAGCGAGGTTGGTAAGGGGACTTCGTTTGATATAAGATTTTATAAAGGGGTAGTGTAGAAGAAATGATAATATGTAAACAGCATGAATTCATATGGATGATGATTGTTTCATCAAATGAAAAAAGGGCACTTGATAATTCAAGTGCCCTGATGTATAATTTACTCAGAAAGGTAATCGGATGTATATCCGATTTGCCCTCAGTTGAATAGAAATTATAGAAATAGCATTCACTTTGGTCGGAGGATGCTATTTCTTTTTGTTATTATGATTGTCTATGTATGACAGAGCCGCAAATATAACAAGCACTAATGTTAAAACTTCAAGTGTGTTCATAGGGCATCACCCTCCTTTATAAACTAGAGGGCATCTAACATCGGAAAATCACATCCTGCTTTCGTTTCAATTATACATTAAAAGTATAACATAGTAAGAATGTATGTTCAATAAATAGTAATTTATTTTCAAAAATTGTTAATAAAATGACAATATTGTCACTTTAAAGTCACCCGGTTGTAATCTGTGTATGCTAAATTAAAACCATGATGTAAGGGTCAAAAGCAGATAGCAAAGTATGTTTACATACAAATTGCTATCTGGTGGCTTGACCCGCCAAAGAAATAAGAAAAGAGCAAAATAGTGTACTGTATCAATGATACAGTACACTGGCAAGAATGGAGGAAATAGAGTGGAAATTTTGAGAGTAGAAAATCTGACAAAAGTTTATGGAAAGGGAGAGAATGAGGTCAGAGCTTTAGATGGGGTTTCATTTTCTGTTGAAAAGGGGGAGTTTGTTGCTATTATAGGACCGTCCGGTTCAGGCAAATCAACATTGCTTCATATATTAGGGGCTGTTGATGAGCCGTCATCGGGTAAAGTTTTTATGGATGGCAAGGATGTTTTTAAACAGAATGAAGAGCAGCTTGCGATATTCAGAAGAAGGCAGGTGGGTCTTGTCTATCAGTTTTATAATCTTATTCCGGTGCTTGATGTTGTTGAAAACATTACACTTCCTGTACAGCTTGACGGAAGAAAGGTAAATAGAGAGCGTTTGCAGGACATGGTGGCTCTTTTGGGGCTTCATGGCAGAGAAAAACATCTTCCAAATCAGCTTTCGGGAGGGCAGCAGCAGAGAGTTTCAATAGGAAGGGCATTGATGAATTCACCTTCTGTTGTACTTGCAGACGAGCCGACGGGAAATCTTGATAGTAAAAACAGTCAGGAGATAATGGAACTTTTAAAGAAATCAAACAGAAAATACAATCAGACACTCATTATGATAACACATGATGAAAATATTGCACTTCAGGCAGATCGAATAATTGCCATTGAAGATGGTCGTATTACTAGAGATGAGGTGAACAGATAATGAATATCGTAAATAAATTTACGCTGCGTACACTTCAAAAAAATAAGGTGCGAACCCTTGTGACAATACTCGGAATTATTCTTGCAACTTCAATGTTTGTTGCAATTACAAGTATAATAGTGAGCTTACAAAATTACATGCTTGATGTGTCTATAGAGCAGACAGGTGATTGGCATGGACATATATACGGTATTGACGAAAAACAAACAAAAATATGTGGAGATGAAGGAAATGTAAGTAAAAGCAGTATCGTGGAGATATACAAAAATCAGGGTGAATCAGAAGCAGTTACATTCAGGGGAATAGATGACAAATTTAAGTCAATGTTATCCGTCAAGCTGGTAAAAGGAACGATGCCTGAGAATAGTTCACAGATTATTATGACATCTATGGCAAAGAATGTATATTTTAAAAATTGTAAGATAGGGGATAAAGTGAAATTAGATGTTGGCGGTAAAGATAAAGAATTTGAAATTACCGGTTTTTGCCAACAGGTGTCGGGTGATTCGATGCATGATATGCAGATATATACAAAGAAAGGTGCTGCAAAGCCTGAAACCTATGCTGTATATTTCAAGTGTAAAAATATATCAAAAACAGAAGATACACTTAACGGTATTATGCAAAAGATTACCAAAGAAAAAAAAGACAATACTGATGATATGGAGTGGTATACGAACAGTTCACTCTTGAAATTTTACGGAAAATCTTCAAATAGCAATTATAATAAGACTTTGTATGGTATGGGAGCTATACTTATGTTGATAATAATGATTGCTTCAGTGTCACTTATCCATAATGCATTTTCAATATCAGTCAGTGAGAGAACAAAACAGTTTGGTCTTTTAAAGTCGGCAGGAGCGACTAAAAAACAGATTTTAAGAAGCGTATTTTTTGAGGCGGGACTTTTGTGTATAATAGGTATTCCGATTGGTATAATATGCGGAATAGCAGGAATAGGAATTACATTAAATCTTCTGGGAAAACAATTTGCCGTGCTTATTACTTCAAGTGAATCGGTAAATACACTTAAAATGCATATATCTGCGGTAAGCGTAATTATTGCGATAGCGGTTACAGTTATTACTGTATTTATATCAGCACTTATACCGGCATTAAAAGCGGTAAGAATTACAGTTTTACAGGCACTTAAACAAAATGAAAGTACCGGACTTAAGCGAAAAAATGTAAAAGTAAATCCGGTTATGGCAAAAGTGTTTGGGTTTGAGGGAACACTTGCAGACAAAAATTTTAAGAGAAATAAAAGAAAACAGAGAGTTACAATATTTTCAATAGCTGTAAGTACGGCATTGTTTGTTGCGGTAAACAGCTTTACCTCATATATGTCGGCATCTTTGAAAGTGTATAAGAACAATTCAAAAGCAGATTTGTCTATGACGATTGAAAAAGATGCCATGGATAAGGGGTTTAAGAATGTTGACGATGCGTTAAAGAGATTTAAGGGAGTAGATAATATAGATGATTGCAGTTATAGTCTTTACGATAATGCTGTAGCTGAAATAAAAATAAGTGATATAAATAAAGAGTATCTTGAACAACTGAAACAGAATGATTCTGACAAGGTAGATGAGAAAAAAGGCATCATAAGAATGGATGCTATGGTATATTATATTGAAGATAATGCATTTCATGATTTCATAAAAAAAAATAATTTAAAAAACAACAACACATTGGTATGGCAGCATTTAATAATGTACAATGATGATGAGCAGAAAAATTATTCTTATGATGTTTTGAAATCAGATGCAGATATTAAGCTTTATCGTGCAAAAGAAAAAAAGGGATTCAGTGTAGATATTGTGACAAGTTATAAAAAACTTGAACAGAGCTATTGTTTAGATGAAAATTCAAATGATGAAGATGAAGGAGAACTGGAATTTAAAAAATATTCGGGAAAAGATGCATTTGTTTCACAGAATGTAAAAGTTGTGAAATGCGATATGGAACTTCCGCTGGCAGTTGATGATATGAGTGAACAGAGTATGATTACAATAGTGCGTCCGTACTCTGAGATAAAGAATATACCGTCAGGTGTCATCAAAAAAAACACATATAAATTTGGTTTTAAAGCAAAAAAACATGCAGCAGCTCAGGAAAATCTTTATGCTTTTACTGCAGCCAAATTAGGAAGTAATGAAGTATATATATATGACAATACACAGAGTAAAGAAATAAGCAATGCTTTGGTGCTGATCGTTAATGTTTTTTCGTACGGTTTTATCATATTGATATCACTTATAGTGATTGCAAATGTATTTAATACAATATCGACAAACATTCTTTTGAGAAGACAGGAATTTGCAATGCTTAAATCGGTCGGAATGACTAAAAAAGGTCTTAATAAAATGATGAATTATGAATGTGCATTTTATGGAATAAAGGGTCTTATTTTTGGTATGATAGCGGCAGTTCTGTTTACTTATGCAATGTACAGGGTTATGGGAAACGGCTTTAATGTGGGATTTTATATTCCAATACAAAGCATTGTTGTGGTAATAGCAAGTATATTTGCGGTTGTATTTTCAAGTATGATTTATACTATGAAAAAGATTAAAAAAGATAATGTGATTGAGACACTTAGAAACGAGAATATTTAGTTTGGATGGGTCTTTATGTAAAAATAGTTGTTGCTGTTGTTTGGCGGCAACTATTTTTTAATGTATAGGAAAGTTTATATTAATCTTTAAGTGAAAAGCCACAGCGAATTTTATTTGCAGTCATTGACATTTCTCTATTTCGCTTTTATGCTATAAATTGCGCAGGATTGCCAAAATTGCATAGCAAGGGAGCATTCCATGGCGTTATGTTAACAATAAATTTATTTTAGGAGAGGATTAGAGATGAACAATTTTTTATTTAGTCTGAATGCGACAGTTCCGGTTTTTGCCGTGATTGTGCTTGGACATTTTTTTAAGAGAATAGGACTGATAGATGAACATTTTGCCGGGGTCGCAAATAAGTTTGTGTTTAAGGCATGTCTGCCATGTCTTGTATTTCAGGATCTTGCTGACACCAATATAAGAAAGAACTTTGATTTTCAATATGTAGGTTTTTGTTTTATTGCAACGCTTACGTCAATTCTTGTAATATGGTTTCTGGCTAAAAAATTTATGAGAGATAAGAGCATGGTAGGTGCATTTGTACAGGGGTCTTATCGAAGCAGTGCGGCAATACTCGGTATAGCGTTTATTCAGAATATATATGGAACATCAGGTATGGCACCGCTTATGATAATCGGTTCAGTGCCGCTTTATAATATATTTGCTGTTATTATATTGACATTGGAAAGCAACAATAAGGAAAATTTCGGAGACAACAGCCAGATAAAACATGCACTTATAAATATATTGAAAAATCCTATAATAATCGGAATTTTTCTCGGTCTTGTAGCATCGTTTTTTAATATAAAATTTCCGAGAATGATAGATAAAACAATCAACAATATGGCTGTTATGGCTTCACCGCTCGCACTTATATCAATAGGAGCGACATTCGAGGGCAGAAAAGCAATTGCAAAGATAAAGCCGACTATAACGGCATCGCTTATAAAACTTGTTGTACTTGCAGGAATTTTTCTGCCAATAGCGGCAAATTTTGGTTTTCGTGACCAAAAATTGATTGCAATAGTCATAATGCTTGCATCGCCATGCACACCTACATCCTACATAATGGCAAAAAATATGGATGGAGATGATACATTAGCTGCAAGTATAGTAGTCAGTACTACTCTTTTTTCGTCAATTACGCTTACAGGCTGGATATTTTTAATGAAGGCATTGATGTTAATTCAGTAATACAAATATTACTTCCCTCTCTCCTTTTTCAGCACTTCCTGGAAACGATTCATTTCTTTAGCTATCGTACCGCTTAAAACGAGCAGGCAGATTAAGTTTGGTATTGCCATCAGTGCGTTTGCAATGTCGGAAAAAGTCCATGCGATTTCGAGTGTTGTTGTTGCTCCGACATATGCGATAAGTGAGAAAATTATTCTGTAGACCATGTTGTATTTATGGGTTCCGAGTATGTATTCAAATGCTTTTTCACCGTGGTATTCCCAGCCGAGTATTGTTGAAAAAGCAAAGAGAGCAATGCTGATACATACAAGCCATCCGCCGGTATCTCCAAGAACTGTTTTGAATGCTTTTATGGTGAGTGCGGAGCCTACAGTAAGTTCTCTGTATTTATAAGAACCGTCTTTTTCAAATACATATTCGTTTTCAGAGGAATCTATCCAGGTTCCTGCGAGGTTATCAGCATTTATGGTATCTGAAGTGAGTGACGCTTCTTTGTTGGTCATTGATATGTCTTTATCATTTTTTGATATGACAAGAGTTGTTCCAACGTTATCTGTCTTGACATCTTTTATGACGAAATTGTCAGTTACGATATTATTTCCGTTTCTTGTTGCTACAGAGATAGTGTGAGCTTCTTTTGTGTATGTGTACTGTCCTGAGTTTACAATGTCCTTTGAGCCGATAACACCGGAACTTGCAATACAAAGTCCGGTAATTGTGCAGACAACAATTGTATCCCAAAATGTACCTGTCATGTTTATGTATCCCTGACGTACAGGGTCATCAGTTGTAGCTGCGGCAGCAGTGATGGCGGCAGAACCCATTCCTGCTTCGTTAGAGAATACACCTCTTGCAACTCCAAAACGCATAGCTTGCATCATACTTGCGACAATACCGCCGCAAAGACCGCCGCCGACTGCTTTTACGGAAAATGCCATCTTAAATATCATTGCGACACCTGATGGTATATTGCTTATGTTTCCGAATATTACAATAAGTCCTGCGATAACATAAAATACAGCCATAAGCGGTACAACGACCTGAGATACTTTAGATATATTTTTGATACCGCCGATGATTATTATAAGTGCAAGAACAGTTATTACAATTCCGGTGGCAGTAACGGGAATGTTGAATGTTGAACTGAGGGCTGTTGAAATAGAATTTGCCTGCGTAAGATTTCCGATTCCGAATGAAGCAACAACTGCGAAAAGTGCAAAAAGCCATCCGAGTATGGCGCCGGCTTTTTTATGTTTGAATGCTTTTTTCATAGTGTACATTGGACCGCCTGACATCTCTCCTTTTTCATTTATCTCACGGTATTTTATGGCGAGCATGCATTCACTGAATTTGGATGTTATACCAAAAGCAGCAGAGAGCCACATCCATACTAATGCTCCTGGACCGCCGGAAACCATTGCGGTAGCAACACCTACAATATTACCGGTTCCTATTGTTGCGGCAAGAGCTGTTGTAAGTGCCGAAAACGGGGAAACGTCACCATCCCCCTTTTTTTGTCTTGCTTCTTTGCTCAAAACACTTTTTAATGCATATGGAAGATTGCGCCAGCAAAGAGCTTTTGTTCTAATGGTAAGAAAAATACCGGTACCGACAAGGAGAATAAGCATTACAGGCCCCCAAACAAAAGTATCGATTTTGTCAAGTACGGCAGTAAGAGAATTTACAAAACTGTTCATATAACACCTCTTTCTAAAAAAATAGGGAATAATAAAGAAAATGGCGGTTACAGAATATTCCGTAATCGCCATTGTTTACTTAAATTATAATTAGTATATCAGAAATGTAAAATTATGGCAAGATAAAAAATCAGCCGTCTTATTAAAAAAATAAGACGGCTGATTTTTTTATAAATAGGTGGGAACAAATAATAAACAATGTATAAGCTGAAAGCTGCACACCCTCTCCAATAGGAATATTCAAAACAGCTATACATGTTAGTAAACTACAAGAGATATTGTAACATATATTTGGAAAATAGCAATATTTTTTTAACAAAATATGAAGAAAAATGCAAAAAAACTTTACAATTTATTCATAATTGCAAGAGTAATTATAGATTAGTGCATTTAAAATTAGATATATTTTATAATTAAAAAGTTGTAAATATGTGAATTCGTTTGTGATTATAAAAATGATTCTATAGTATATTTTTAGATATTAACACACAATATGCGGTTTGTATTCATAATATATAGTATAAGGTGTATTATGCGTACTTAAAAATATATATTGGAGACACAAAATTATGACCTTTGATAATATCAAAAATTCAATTCGTATTCTTCCGGCACGACAGCTTAAAAATTATCTTGGTCGAAGAGATGTGCTGATTTTTGATTTACGGGATAAAAGTGATTATGATAAAGAGCACATTCCCGGAGCTGTTTGGATAGATATTGGTTTGTTGGAGAAAGATATAAGAAGAATATTTGCAAGAAGTTATATCACGAATGAGGATAGAGAGATTTTTAATAAAAAAGGTATCAGACTTATCATTCTTTATTGTGACAGGGGAAACCAAAGTATTTATGCAACAAGAGACCTTGCAAAACTTGGTTATCCCGTCGTCAGTCTGAATGGAGGGTTTGAAAAATACAGGAAAATAAAATATTAAAATGTAAATTTATTCAGTATTTTTTTAGGCAGCTAATTCTTTTTAGAATATATGGCTGCCTTTTTGCTTAAAAAAATTTCCCAAACATGGTAAATATATGTTAAGATAAACGCAAAGGTAAAAGTCAGAGACATGCTGTCTGCTATTTGTGAAAAGGCTGTATAAAGCGTTTGTAAATGCATTTTGCTGTGTTTTTGATTTTTATATCTTGCAATAAAATGATGCAAGGGTCAAAATACTTTTTGACTCGAATATCATAAAATAAAACAGATTGGATGAAAATGATGGACAAGAGATTTTTTAAAACCGGCAGACTGATAAAATTTATGTTGATTATGGTCGGTGTGATGTTTATTTTTGGACATGGAATGCAGGCAGATGCAAAACAGAAATTTGTTGTTGGATTTGATGCAAGTTTTCCACCGTATGGTTATCTTAGTGATGATGGCGAATACATAGGTTTTGACCTTGACCTTGCAGCAGAGGTTGCGAAAAGAAATGGATGGGAACTTGTCAAACAGCCTATTGACTGGGAAGCCAAAGATACTGAATTGAAGGTTGGAAACATAGATTGTATATGGAATGGTTTTACAATGAATGGCAGGGAAAAGCAGTATACATGGACTACTCCGTATGTTGATAACTCCCAGATAGTTATTGTAAATAAAGACTCCGATATTGAAAAGTTAAGTGACCTTAAAGGGAAGATTGTATGTGTGCAGTCTGATTCATCAGCACTTGCAGCCCTTAAAGGGGATGATGCGACTAAGGAGAATAAAGAACTTGCCGCTTCAATGAAGGAGATAACAGAAGTCGGTGATTACAATTCGGCATTTATGAATCTTGAAAGCGGAATGGTTGATGCGATATGTATGGATATAGGTGTTGCGTCTTACAAGCTTGAAGCGTCAGGTGACAAGTACAAAATGCTTGATGAAAGACTTTCATCAGAAGAGTATGGTATCGGTTTCAAGCGTGGAAATACAGGACTTCGAGACAAAGTTCAGGTAACTCTTCTTGAAATGCTTCAGGACGGAACATTTGATACTATAGTTAAAAAGTGGAAACTTGAGGACAGTGCATGTTTGAGCCTTGATGACAAGACATATATTGACGGCGGCAAGGTTCCTGAGGTGGCAAAAATAACACCAGTCCCACAGAAAACAGACGTACAGGAAACAGTTGCACCTGAAAGTACAAGTGCAAATACAGGTAAAAAAAGTTTTGTTAATATAGCATTGAGATTATCGGAAGGTATGGGGGCAACACTTCTTATATTTGTTCTCACACTTGTATTTTCAATGCCGCTTGGACTTCCACTTACGGCTATGAGGATGTCTAAGATAAAGGTTTTGCAGTGGATAGCAAAGATATATATATCAATAATGCGTGGTACACCGCTTATGCTTCAGCTGCTTGTAGTGTTTTATGGTCCATATTATATTTTTAAGATTAAGCTTCCATATGAATATCGTTTTTACGCTGTTATTATAGGTTTTGCTTTAAATTATGCGGCTTATTTTGCAGAGATTTACCGTTCGGGAATTCAGAGTATACCGGTTGGACAGAGAGAGGCGGCAGAGGTACTCGGCTACAGCAAGGCAGGGACATTTTTCAAGATTATATTTCCTCAGATGGTAAAAAGAATAATGCCGCCTGTTACAAACGAGGTCATCACGCTTGTAAAAGATACATCGCTTGCATTTGCAGTTGCATATACAGAGATGTTTACTGTTGCGCAGCAGGTATCCTCAAGCATGGCATCAGTTATGCCGCTTTTTGTGGCAGGTCTTTTCTATTATATATTTAACTTTATAGTGGCATATGCTATGGAAATGATAGAGAAAAAGCTTGACTATTACAGATAGAGAGGTCTGCTGATGAAAGTTTAGATAACTATGATAAATACAGATAGTAACTTAGAGATATGTGAAAGGCTTGGATAAATATGAACATATTAGAAATGAATCACATCAGGAAAACTTTTGATGAAAAAACAGTTTTAAAAGATATAAGTTTAAGTGTTAAAGAAGGAGAGGTTGTATCTGTTATAGGGCCATCCGGTTCGGGAAAATCAACATTATTAAGATGTGCGACCTTTCTTGAGAAAGCAGATGGCGGAGATATATCTTACGGTGGTGAAGAAGTTGTGAAAAATGAGGGTGAAACAGCGTTTTACCCTGACAAGAGTGTAATTAGAAAAGCACAGCAGAATTTTGGCCTTGTTTTTCAGAATTTTAATCTTTTTCCGCATTATTCTGTTATAAAAAATATAACTGATGCACCGGTATGCAATCAGAAAAGACCAAAGAGCGAGGTGTTTGCCGAGGCAAGAGAACTTCTTAAAAAAGTAGGGCTTGAAGACAAAGAGAATGCATATCCATGTGAGTTGTCAGGAGGTCAGCAGCAGAGAGTGGCAATCGCAAGAGCACTTGCATTAAAACCTAAGATGCTGTTCTTTGATGAGCCTACATCGGCACTAGACCCTGAGATTACAGCAGGAATTTTAAGGGTTATGAAAAGTCTTGCAGAAGAAAAAATGACAATGGTTGTTGTGACACATGAAATTGAATTTGCAAAAGCTGTTTCTGACAGAGTTATTTTTATGGATGGTGGTGTTATTGTTGAAGAGGGAACACCGGAGGAAGTTATAGATGCACCTAAAAATTACAGAACACAGGAATTTTTAAAACGTCTTGGAATTTAAAATATTACAGTCAGAGCAAAATTTTATTGAATGGGAATAGGTTTATGAGATATATTAATATAGAAAAAGTTGAATCGGGAATGGTTCTTGCAAAAGAGGTTTTTGATGATGATGGAAGGGTTTTGCTTGCAGCGAATACTATACTTACTAAAGAATATATTATAAGACTTTCCATAAGAGGTTATCAGGGAGTTTATATTGAAGATGAGTTGTCAAGAGGAATCCAGATAGATGAAGTTATTTCGATTGAACTTAGAAATGAGGGTGCCAAGGCAGTCAAAGAGGGAAATATTGATTCGCTCAAATCAATAGCAAAAGATATTGTCAGTCAGCTTCTTGAGAAAGATAAGAGCATTTCGCTTGATATTAAAGATTTGAGGACATATGACAATTATACATACAAGCATTCGGTGAATGTTGCCGTCATATCAACAATTATAGGAATATATCTTTCATATGATGAAGAATCGTTGTATGAACTTTGTTTGGCAGCACTGATGCATGATATTGGAAAAACGAAGATAGACCCGGGAATTATCAATAAACCGGGCAGACTCAGCATGATGGAGTATAGAATAGTACAGGAACACGCGAGATATTCATATGATATATTGGATGAGAATTACCTTATTTCGGCGAGAACAAAACAGGCAGTGCTTCATCACCATGAGAATGAGGACGGAACGGGTTATCCGGACAGACTTGTCGGTGATGAGATACCACCATATGCTAAGATAATACATGTTGCGGATGTATATGATGCACTAACCTCAAAGCGTCCATACAAAAAACCGTATGCATTATCAGAAGCTATAGAATATCTTATGGGAGGAAGCAATGTTCTGTTTGACAGAAAGGCAGTTGAAGCATTTTTGGAGGCAGTACCTGTATATGCAAAAGGTATTGATGTGTTAATGACAAACGGAGAGAGAGCGATTGTGGTATCGAATACCTCCAATCCACTCAGACCTATAGTCAGACTTGTTGATAGCGGTAAGGATATTGACCTTAGTAACGATAAAGATTATATAAGTGTGACAATAGCGCCACATACTGTTGTTGAAAATGATTTCACATCGGTATACGAGAGATTTGAGTTTGATTAGATGATGAAAGGCTGAACTGTTACAGATGTAGGTCAAAGTGAACATCTTATTCTTGACTTTTTTTAAAATGCAATATAAAATGAACACATATGTTAAAGACTGAGATGGAGACAGTACCTTTTTGGGAAAGAGTACAGTGAGTCCGTGATGGTGAGAAACGGACATCTGACAAATTGGGAATATCACTCCTGAGTTGCAGGTGGAAAGCAGTTTTGTGAGTACGCTGAGCCGGTTCCTACCGTTATATAGGTCATGTATCTTGTTTGTATAGGATTTTGGCTGTTGTCATACCATAGGTTGTGAACAGTGGTGGATTTAGAGCAGACGATGTACATCAGAATAGGTGGTTTATGACAGCTTATGCTTTCATCCTGTTTGGGGATGGAAGCTTTTTTTAATTTATTTAAGAAAGGAAAATGATTATGTACGAAAAAGTTTCAACCGACTTAAATTTCGTCGACAGAGAGAAAAATGTCGGTAAATTCTGGCGTAACCAGCAGATTTTTGAAAAATCAATGAAAGCAAGAGAGGGTTGTCCTACTTATACATTCTACGACGGACCTCCTACAGCGAACGGAAAACCTCATATCGGTCATGTGCTTACACGAGTTATCAAAGATATGATTCCTAGATATAAGACTATGAAAGGTTATATGGTTCCTCGTAAAGCAGGATGGGATACACATGGTCTTCCTGTAGAGCTTGAAGTTGAAAAGATGCTCGGTCTTGACGGCAAAGAGCAGATTGAAGAGTATGGTATGGAGCCATTTATCAAGAAATGTAAAGAGTCAGTTTGGAAATATAAAGGTATGTGGGAAGATTTCTCAGGTACAGTAGGTTTCTGGGCTGATATGGATAATCCATATGTAACATACGATGACAACTTCATTGAGTCAGAGTGGTGGGCATTAAAAGAAATCTGGAACAAGAAACTTTTATATAAAGGATTTAAGATTGTTCCTTACTGTCCTCGTTGTGGAACACCTCTTTCATCACAGGAGGTTGCACAGGGATATAAACTTGTCAAAGAACGTTCTGCAGTAGTACGTTTCAAGGTTAAGGATGAGGATGCATATTTCCTTGCATGGACGACAACACCTTGGACACTTCCATCAAATGTTGCACTTTGTGTAAACCCTGATGAGACATATTGCAAAGTAAAGGCAGCAGACGGATACACATACTATATGGCACAGGCGCTTCTCGACACTGTACTCGGCAAACTTGCAGACGAGGAGAACGGAGTAAAGGCATACGAAGTTCTTGAGACATTTGCAGGTAAAGAACTTGAGCACAAAGAGTATGAGCCTCTCTACGCATGTGCTAAAGAATGTGCAGACAAGCAGCACAAAAAGGGATTTTTCGTTACATGTGACACATATGTAACTATGTCAGATGGTACAGGTATCGTTCATATCGCGCCTGCATTTGGTGAGGATGATGCGAATGTAGGACGTAACTATGACCTTCCGTTTGTACAGTTCGTAAACGGAAAAGGTGAGATGACAGAAGAGACACCATTTGCAGGTCTTTTCGTAAAGAAAGCTGACCCAGAGGTATTAAAAGACCTCGATGCAAAGAAACAGCTTTTTGCAGCACCTAAGTTCGAGCACGATTATCCTCATTGCTGGAGATGTGATACTCCGCTTATCTACTATGCAAGAGAGTCATGGTTCATCAAGATGACTGAGGTAAGAGATGACCTTGTACGCAACAACAACACTGTAAACTGGATTCCTGATTCAATCGGTAAGGGACGTTTCGGAAACTGGCTTGAAAATATTCAGGACTGGGGTATTTCGCGTAACCGTTATTGGGGAACACCACTCAATATCTGGGAGTGTGAAGGCTGCGGACACCAGGAATCTATCGGAAGCCGTGCAGAACTTGCAGAAAGAAGTGGAAATCCTGATGATGCAAAGGTTGAACTTCACAGACCTTATATTGACGGTGTTACATTTAAGTGTCCTGACTGTGGTAAGACAATGAAGAGAGTACCGGAAGTTATCGACTGCTGGTTCGATTCAGGAGCAATGCCATTTGCACAGCATCATTATCCATTTGAAAATAAAGACTTATTTGAGGCACAGTTCCCTGCACAGTTTATCTCTGAGGCAGTAGACCAGACAAGAGGATGGTTCTATTCACTTATGGCAGAATCAACACTTCTGTTTAACAAAGCTCCTTATGAGAATGTTATCGTGCTCGGTCATGTTCAGGATGAGAACGGACAGAAGATGAGTAAGTCAAAAGGAAATGCAGTAGATCCGTTTGATGCACTTGATAAATATGGCGCAGATGCTATCCGCTGGTATTTCTATATAAACAGTGCTCCTTGGCTTCCAAACCGTTTCCACGGCAAGGCAGTTCAGGAAGGACAGCGTAAGTTCATGGGTACACTGTGGAACACATATGCGTTCTTCGTACTCTATGCGAACATTGATGAATTTGATGCAACAAAATATACACTTGATTATGATAAACTTTCCGTAATGGATAAATGGCTTTTATCAAGACTTAACAGCACTGTTAAGGAAGTTGATGAAAACCTTGCAGCATATCGTATTCCTGAGACAGCAAAAGCACTTCAGAGTTTTGTTGATGAGATGAGTAACTGGTATGTAAGACGTTGTCGTGAAAGATTCTGGGCAAAGGGCATGGAGCAGGATAAGATAAATGCTTACATGACACTGTATACAGCACTCGTGACAATCTCAAAGGCAGCAGCACCTATGATTCCGTTTATGACAGAAGATATTTACAGAAACCTTGTATGCACACTTGATGCAAGCGCACCTGAGAGCGTACATCTCTGTGATTTCCCTGAGGTAAATGAAGCGCATATCGATAAGAAGCTTGAAGAGGATATGGAGACTGTACTTGAAGCAGTTGTAATCGGACGTGCATGCCGTAATACAGCAAACATCAAGAATCGTCAGCCAATCGGAAAGATGTATGTAAAAGCTGATGCAGAGCTTTCAGAGTTTTATATGGATATCATTAAGGATGAGCTTAATGTTAAGGAAGCAGTTCTTACACAGGATGTAAGTGAGCTTACAACATACAGCTTTAAGCCACAGCTTAAAACTCTCGGACGCAGATTTGGAAAACAGATTAATGCCGTAAAAGAAATTCTTGCAGGACTTGACGGTCAGAAAGCAATGGCAGAACTCAATGAGAAAGGAAACCTCACTATTACAGTTGATGGAAATGAGGAAGTTCTTGAAAAAGACGACCTTCTTATCGAGGCAGCACAGATGGAAGGATATATTTCAGATACAGACCGTGGAATAACAGTCGTACTTGATACAAACCTTACACCTGAACTTATTGAGGAAGGATTTGTCCGTGAGGTTATCAGTAAAATTCAGACAATGCGTAAAGATGCAGGATTTGAAGTAATGGATCATATCCGTGTGTCAATGCAGGATAATGAAAAGATAGCTGGTATTGTACAGAAGAACGAAGAACAGATTAAGTCAGAGGTTCTCGCAAATGAAACTAAGTATGACGGAGCTGTAGGATTCACAAAAGAGTGGAACATCAACGGGGAGAAAGTTACATTTGGTGTAGAGAAGTTATAAACCGAGCGAAAGCAGGGAATTTAAAAGCGAAAGCGTAAAAAAATTGACATTATACAAGTTGTGTATTATGTCAATTTTTTTGGTTATATATTTAATAAAATTGCATTGTAAATATATATTAATTTAGATTCCAAGTTCTGAGACAACGGATTTAAGTTGTTCCCATTCCTCAATGTAGGCGGCAAGAGTTTCTTTTCCATTATCGGTTATCTTGTAATATTTTCTTGTAGGACCACCGGACTCATTTCCATAATAAATGTCAGCAAAACCATCATTTTTTAAGCGGCGCAATATGGCATAAAAAGTGCTGCTGTTTACTTCAGGAAACAAAATATTCATTTCATGCATAAGATTGTAGCCATAATAATCCTGTTGTGATAATTTGTGCAGAAGGCACATTTCAAGAACGCCTTTTTTTATCTGTGCGCTGATTTTTGTATTCATATTAATCTCCATTCTTGCCCGCTTTTCAGGGCATCTCAAGTTTGTGCGCAAGCACAAATCTTGCGTGTGAAAAATCATAGATTTTTCACACTATTACCACTCAATTTTTAATAGTTATTTTTTGATTTAATATAAGTATATATCAAAAAAGGTATCATTGTAAGCAGACATATAAAATAGGCATTAAATGTATAGGATTTAGCTGCAATAATCAAGGTATCTGCATTTTTGAGATGTTCAATGTAAGCAAAAAGTGAACTTATAAGTGAAACATTTTGCATTGTGATAAAAAACATTGATGTTTTTCCGGTAGTCAGCTTAAAAAGCGAATACGATGTAAAAACAAATAATATCGCAATCAGTAAATAAGCAGAAGGCATGAAATACTTTTCAAAAAATAGGATTTGTGATTTGTTTACAAGTGTTGGTATAATCTTGAATGAAACAATATGTAGTAAAATTACTAAAAGCAATATGCCTGTCTGCATGAAGGCAAATATAGTTTTATCTGCTGTCGAATTGTCACAGATACCAATCATAAGATTGCTTCCTGAGAAGAACCATATAAAAACAGATGCAATTACAATAATAGTGCAAGAAGATAATTTAACAGGTAAGGTAAACACTGAAACAAAAATTGCAATGATACATAATATTAGTAAAGTCATCTTTCTGCGATAGACTGCATTTTTCTGTTTTTGTCCTGAAATCTCATCTTTCAAAGACTCGGCTACATTTTTAGGTGAGCCGTATTCGTTGATGATTTCATTATCAGAGCTTCCGTTTTTTCGTGCATCTTGAAAATTATGTTTTAAGTCTTTAAGTGTTTCGGTAATATCGTGTGAACTGAAATTCCAAAACATGGCATTTTTAGTAGCGATTAAAAATTTTTCCTGTATATTCATATTTTCCCTCTTTTCTGCACACATTTTTCCTGTTTGTCATATCAAGCTTGTGCAAGTGTGCACAGACACAAACTTGTGTGTCAAAAATTTGTTTATGATGTTATTATAACAACTATTGTTTAAAAGTCAATAGTAATAAATAATAGTTATTTATATCTCTGCGATAAAGCAGTCACAGCAAAAATAACATTATATATTTTATTAAGAATTACTTAAAAGTAATTTTATATATGGTTTTTATAAATAAATTTATGTATAATAAAGTGTAAAGGAAATATGTCAAAAACAAGTCGGCTTAATTGTTTTTTGGTATTTTTTAGGATAGGGGGGAGATACATATATGGCGGAAAAAAATGTACTTATGACCTTTAAGAGATACGAAAAAAAGTATCTTTTGACAAGAGATAAGTATGAGAAGTTTCGTGGGGAAGTTGACAGGCACATGCAGGTGGATGAATTTGGTCTTGATACCATAAACAACATTTATTATGATACCGGGCAGTATGACATGATTCGGGAATCTATAGAAAAGCCTGTTTATAAGGAGAAAATCCGACTGCGGGGTTATGGTGATATAAAAAGCGGGGATACGGTTTATCTTGAACTAAAGAAAAAATACAGGGGAATTGTTTATAAGCGCAGAGCAGCCATGAAACTTGAAGAAGCATATAAGGCTGTGACAGCAGGTTGTATAGAAAAAGCTGACACTCAGATTCTTAGAGAACTCGATTATGTTTTGTCATTTTATAAACCTGAGCCGAAAGTGTATCTGGCATATGACAGGGTGGCATTATATGATAAGAAAGGCAGTGACCTTCGTGTCACATTCGATTTTAATATAAGATACCGCACAGATGACCTTGATATGTCACATGGCGATTATGGAGAGTATATTATGACGGATGACAGTGTCTTGCTTGAGATAAAAGCTTCGGCGGCATATCCGTTTTGGCTTATAAAACTTTTGGAGAACTTGGAGATATATCCGATTTCTTTTTCAAAATATGGAACTGTATATACGCAGAATAATATACATAAGTGGAGGGATTATGTTTAATACGATTTTAAATCTTACGGCAAATTCGCTTACATTTAGCACTGCAGTTAAATGTACGGGAGTCTCATTGGTTTTGGGATTTGTGGTAGCATTGTGCTATGCATTTACCGGAAAAACAACTAAAAACTTTTTTGTTTCGCTGGTTATACTGCCGGCTATGGTTCAGACAGTTATAATGCTTGTCAATGGAAATCTTGGAACCGGAGTGGCAATTGTCGGGGCGTTCAGTCTTGTGAGGTTTCGTTCGATACCGGGCACAAGCAGAGAGATAAGCAATATATTTTTTGCCATGGTGGTAGGACTTGCTACGGGCATGGGTTATATTACATATGCCGCATTCATAACGGCATTTATTGTTGTTGTAATGCTTGTCATATATGCAGTTCCGTTCTTTAAGGGCGAAGAAAATATGAGAAACTTGAAGATAACTATTTATGAAAATCTTGATTATACTGAAATTTTTGATGATATTTTTGAAAAGTATCTGAAAAAAGTTGAGATGCAAAATGTTAAAACCGTAAATATGGGAAGTATGTATCAGCTTCACTATTACATAGAATTTAAAGATAATAGTAAAGAAAAGGAATTTATTGATGCGATAAGATGCAGAAACGGAAATCTTACGGTTGTGTGTGGACGGATTGTACAGCAGGCAGAACAGCTTTAAAACGGAAATGAGGGATTTTATGAGAAAAGAAGAATTATTTAGGAAAATGAAATGTAAAGGTAAAAAGATATTTGCAATGTCAATTGCGGCAGCAGTTTTTATGTCAGCGCTTACAACAGGTTATTCCTGTGATAAGGTAAATGTGTCAGCGGCAAAGAAGAAAATATCAACTGTAAAAATTGGCAAAGCTGTTGTTACGACAGCGAATGGAAAAGTGGCAGTATCAAAGAAAAATAAAACAATCACACTTAACCAAAGCGGCACATATACATTCAAGGGAAATTTTGGCTCTTACAGAATTATTATGAACAAGAGACAGCTGAATGTGACTGTCCGTTTGAATGGGGTTACAATGAGTAATTCAAAGACAGCATGTATTTACAACACAAAAAAATCTGCCGGCCTGCATATACAGCTTGTGAAAGGAACAAAAAATGTCTTGACGGGGCCGGCTGCATTCCCGGAGGTTACAGGAAAGACAGGAAGCAAAAAAATATCTCCCGACGGAGTTATCATGAGTGACGGAAATTTGAAAATATGGGGCAGTGGCAGTCTTAATGTAAAAGATACATCGTCAAACGGCAATGCCGTAGACAGTAAAAAAGATATAAGTATCACATCAGGAAATATATTTATTACATCGAAAAACAGTGGAATACATGCAGATAATGTAAATATCAGCGGCGGAGATATATCGGTGACTTCATCAGACACCGGAATAAAGGCATCGCAAAAAGTTACGGTAGATGGCGGAAGCGTACTTGTAGATGCTGTTGACAAAGGCATTCAGGGAAGAAGCGGTGTGACAGTTAAAAAAGGAAGTATAAGTATAAAAACAAGAAAAAGTTCAAATACAAAGTTTGAAGATTTCAGAGGTATTGCGGCAGGACGTTCAGGAAAAAGCGGTAAAACTGCTGTTTCTGCGGATATAAACATATCAGGTGGCAAGATAAGCATAAATTCATACGGTGATTGTATTCATGCGAGTGCCAATGTAAATATAACTGACGGAACTTTAAGCCTTACAAGTACAGCGGATCATGGAATAAGAGCAAAAAAGACATTGAGCATTAAGTCTTCGGTTAACATTTCGATTTCATCCAAAAAGAAAAAGGTTAAAGCAGAGAGTAAAAACATTGCATCTAATATAAATCTTTAAAATGATACAGATAAATTAAACACAAAACAAAAACAGCCTTACCAAATCAGTAAGGCTGTTTTTGTCTTTAAAGAAAAAAGAGGATTGAACCGACAGTAAAAACTATCGGTTCATGAAAAAATAATGTAAAAAAATTGTGTACTTAATATTTTAAGTACGGTACAAAAAGGAGTTGGTCTGCAGCAGAGGGAGCTACTACAGACCCAAATGAAAAAAATGAAAAAGAATCTATCTCAAACATAAGTCAATAAGCTAAATTATTTTTGTCGAAACAGGTGACAAAAATAAGAATCATCTTACTCGGTAATTCCTACCTTTGTTTTCCTCACCCGCTTCATTTATGTTTATGAATACATTATACAAAGGAATTGTGTTCCTTTTGTGTTTCATTTATGAAGTGATTGTGAAAAACAGAGCTTAATTCTAAACAAAATCTAAAAAAACACCGACAAAACAGGTATTTTTTGTCGGTGTTTTTAAAGAAAGACTTTTTTGATTTGTGCATGTTATTTGCACAAGATAAACGCCTATGCATTTATTAGATTATAGGTTATTAAATCTGACCGTATTTTTTAAGAACTGCCTGAATGCGTTCTGTCGGATTTAAAAGGTCACTGATTGACTGGTCATGATTGAGTGTATCAATAAGGAGTGCTACATATTTGCTCATATCAACATTTATATAGTAATCTCTTTTGAGAACTTCCTCAGGCTGATATACAAGGTTTGTTGTAAGAACCTTATCGATAAGTCCTTTTTCATGAGCCTCATCAAATTTTTCCATTCCATTTGTGAAAAGACCAAATGTAGCTGCAACAAATATACGATTAGCTTTTCTTCTTTTTAATTCAGTTGCAACATCTATCATGCTTTCGCCTGAAGAAATCATATCGTCGATGATAATAACATCTTTTCCTTCAAGGTCTGAACCGAGAAATTCATGTGCGATAATAGGATTTCTTCCGTCAACAATCTTGCTGTAATCACGGCGTTTGTAGAACATTCCAATATCAATACCAAGAACATTTGCATAGTAAACGGCACGTCCCATAGCTCCCTCATCAGGACTGATAACCATAAGATGGTCAGTGTCGATTTTGAGGTCATCAACATTTTTAAGAAGTGCTTTAATGAACTGATATGTCGGCTGAACTGTTTCAAAGCTCTTTAAAGGAATTGCATTCTGTACACGAGGGTCATGTGCATCAAATGTGATAATGCTTTCAACGCCCATCTGTGTAAGCTCCTGAAGGGCAAGAGCACAATCCAAAGATTCGCGGGCACTTCTTCTGTGCTGACGGCTTTCATATAAGAAAGGCATTATAACAGTGATTCTTCTTGCTTTTCCACCGACGGCAGCAATAATACGCTTTAAGTCCTGATAATGGTCATCAGGAGACATATGATTTGTCTGGCCGCATACAGTGTAAGTTAAATTGTAATTACATACATCTACCAAGAGATATAAGTCCTGACCTCTAACTGACTCCCTGATGATACCTTTTGCCTCACCTGAACCAAATCTAGGGCAGGCAGAGTCGATTATGAATGACTCTCTGTTGTATCCGGCGAAAGAAGCGGCAGTTGCATGTTTTGCAGCTCTGTCGTTTCTCCAGTCAACAATATAGTCATTGACCCTTTTTCCCATATCTCTACTGCTCTCAAGGGCAAGAATACCAAGAGTACCGTAAGGGATTGTTTCAGCTAATTTGTCATGTCGTTTCATAATAGTTTGTCCTCCATAATGTATTTGGATAAAGGAAAATAAAATATTTTCCAAGGTTAAGAGATAGCAATTTTAATGCGTATGTCATCACCGGCAATCATATAAAAGTTATAATATCCGGTAAAACGTGAAAAAATACGCTCACTGTACCGTTCTCTCAGTTCTTGAAATGAGAGATTGGTTGAAATAATTGTTGATTTCTGATTCATATGTCTTTCTTCTATAAAATAATACAACTGTGATGTTGTAAAACCATTTGCAAGTTCTGTGCCAAGATCATCAATGATGAGCAGTTCACAGTTTAGAATATATGAGATTTGTTCGTTATTTAAATATTCATCAGTTTTGTAGAACTTATTTTTTTCTAAAATATCAAAAAGCTGTAAAGAAGTCAAGTATACAACGGTATGCGAGGTGTCTAAGAGCTCCTTTGCAATGCAGTGTGTGAGGAAAGTTTTTCCAACACCTGTCTCGCCGTAAAATATAAGATTGTCGTATGCTGTATCAAAATGCTTGACAAAATCCAGACAAACCGCTTTGACTCTGAGAATATTTTCTCTAGCCGTAAGTGATAAATTTTCGACAATATGCTTGTTATCATAAAAAGCGGGATTGAATGTATCAAAATTTTCTTTTTCAAGTATATCAGCAAGATTTGAATTTTGGTATAACGAGGTAATCTCGTACTGTTTAAGACAGTGGCATGGTTTGTTGTCTATGTAGCCGGTATCTTTACAGTCTTTGCATGAATAAATCGGTGATAGAAAATCTGCGGGATAACCGTTTGCCAGCAGTAATTCTGTCTTTTTATTGATAAGTTCGTCTTTTTTTGCACGGTAAGCTTTTTCGTCAAGCTTTTCGTCAGGGTTTAAAAGCTCCATGCGTGCCTGATTGGTAGAGAGATTGATGATTTCGTTTTGAATATTCCTCAATTCCGGAATTTTTTCATAGAGCTTCTCATATCTCGAAGCAACAAGGCGTTTATTTTTTAAACGCAGCTGGTCATACTTATACATAATATCACGATATTGAGTGTTTGATAATCCCATAAATCTCCCTCCGTATTTAAATCAGCAGTCATTTGTCTGTTTAGATTTGTTTACCTGTTTAGCAGTTTTCTCTCCAGTTCACTTATCTCAGCGTGAGAAGTATCTCTTTGCTGGAAAGTATTAAACTGGTTCTTTTTTATATAGCTGCCGCCTGAATTGTTTGCGTTGTATCTGTAATTTTTCTGGCTGTTATTGCTTTTCTCGGATTTATGTTTAGCATATATCTCGTCGGCTTTTTCAACATCAAGCAAAGTTTTTATGCCGGACTTATGCCAGTTGTCGAGTATTCCCTCGGTATATTTAAAATCAGCTTTCTGTATTTTGAGCATCGTTCGGTTGCATGCTTCTATTATTACACTTAAATCGATCATCCATTCTTTCTGCCAGCGTTCAACGAACTGCTTTTCTATGATAGCAAGCGGTCTGCCAAGTCCGAAAGCTTTTGATATGGCAGTGTATGCTGTATTGTAATCGGTAGTAACTTTTTTGGCATCTTCGGGTGATTTTACACCCTGTTCGTGCCATGAAAGTGCAACTGCCTGTATATAATTTGAGTTGCTTTTTCCGAGTGAAATACAATAGTCATATAGATGAATCAATAATTCGGATGAGAAATGCAGCGTACCATAAAGATATGATATAAGTTCAATTTCATTTGACTTAAAAGGACGTTCAAGAAATGACTGGATTGCCTGAAGCGCAAATTGAAAATCCTGATTTGCTGCTAATTCTTTTCTTTGTTCGGCAGATACGGAAACAGAATTGACAGAGTCAGATTTCTTTTCTTTGGATGAAAAAGGAATCTGTGATGTGCTTGCAATGTCTTCGGCGGTATCATCAATATATGAAGCTGATTTTGAAGCTTGATAGACATCGTCGGGGTTAAGCATCTGAATAGAAGAAATCTGTTCGGTGACATTGTCAAGAGTAATCTTTATAAGTCCCTTTTTTCCCCAATGCTGCAAAGCACGAATAATATCTCTTTCAGTGCTGTCTGTTTTATCTGCAAGAAATGGTATGGAAATGTCGATGCCGCCGGACTGTATACATTTTGACAGATATAGATATACCTTTACATAACTGCCGTTTGCATCCAACATAAAATGTTCAATGAATGCATTGCTTATCACTGTATTCTGTTGAATATATCCGGTACATGATAAAACATTTTCCATTATAATTTATAATCCTCATTTCTGTATTTTTGTATGTTTTGAAATCCTATGTGTTATTAAGTCCACCGTAAATGTATTTTAGCATGTTTTAAAAATGTTTCAAGTCATAGCTTGAAAACAGTTATGTCTATTAAAAAAATGTGGATAATGTTGAAAATGTGGAAAAAAGTTTTAAATGGCTTAAAATAGCATGTTTAAGTGTAGTACAAAACATAAAAATATCCACAATGGATTGTGAAGAATTATCAACAATCAATTGTGGATAATGTGGATAACTATTTTTGAACGAGTGATTCGCCTATGGTTACTACATTTCCGGCACCCATAGTTATCAACAAGTCACCGTCGATACATTTTTCCTGTAAAAATTTTTCAATTTCATCAAAAGATGGAAAATAGTACGCTTTTTTTCCGAGTTGAGCAAGTTCATCCTGAAGTGTTTTTGATGAAATATCTCCTGGGTCCTGCTCTCTTGCTGCATATATATCGGCGAGGACGATGTTTTCAGCATTTGAGAGTGCGGCAGCAAATTCTTTGAGAAGTGCTCTTGTTCTGCTGTATGTGTGCGGCTGGAATACACACCAGAGGTGTTTGTGTGGATATTTTTGAGCCGCTGTAAGTGTAGCTGTAATCTCAGTTGGATGATGTGCATAATCATCAATAACAGTTACACCGTTGAATGTACCTTTAAGTTCAAAGCGGCGTTCAGTTCCGACAAAATCTGAGAGTCCGCTTAAAATAGAAGCTTCGTCTATTCCGTAATATTCGGATAATGCGATTGCCGCTAAAGAATTTGATATGTTATGTTTTCCTACTACATTAAGTTTTACCTGCATATCTGTTTTCTGACCGTTTCTTACAAGTGTATAGCAGCCATGTCCTTTTTCGTCAAAAGAAATATCAGCAGCCGCATAGTCACAATCCTGTTCAAGCCCGAAAGTGATGACCTTGCATGGCAGACCGTCTATAATCTCGTTTAATTTGTCAATATGTTTGTTTATGACAAGAACACCGTTTTCAGGTATGAGTTCCGCAAATTTTCGGAATGAATGTCTTATGTCATCTATATCCTTGAAAAAGTCAAGGTGGTCAGCGTCTACATTCAGGATAATTCCGGCAGTAGGATGAAATTTAAGAAAACTGTTTGTGTACTCACATGCTTCAGTGATAAAGTTATCTGAATGGCCTATGCGGATGTTTCCACCTATAGCGTCAAGAATACCGCCTACGGAGATTGTAGGGTCTTTTTTTGCCGCAAGAAAAATCTGTGACAGCATGGAAGTTGTAGTGGTTTTTCCGTGTGTTCCTGAAATGCCGATTGCATTTGGGTAATTTTTCATGACCTGACCTACCATCTCAGCTCTTTCCATCATAGGAATGCCGAGTTCTTTGGCACGGATAAATTCAGGATTGTCAGGGTGAATAGCCGCTGTATAGACAACCAGGTCAATGTCATCAGTGATATTTTCTGTTTTCTGTCCGTATATAATATTTATACCTGTGCTTTCGAGATGCTTTGTGATTTTGCTTTCTTTTATATCTGAACCACAGACATTGAAATTATTTTCATGGAGCAGCTGAGCAAAACCGCTCATACTGATTCCGCCGATGCCTATGAAAAATACTTTGCATGGATTATTAAGATTTATTTGGTACATAATGCCACCGTCCTATCTGTTTTAATAAGTTATTACTCATTATATTATAAACATTGGCTGGAAAAATACAATTGCAAAATGAAAATGTAACAAAAATATAAATTATTTGTAATTAAAATAATGTTTCACTGGAATATGAACACAGTTCATAATTTCTATATGAATACAAAATATTGAGTAAAAAAATTGCAGTCCGTATATATAGTGTATTAACGGCGTGAAAGCAGTATTTTTGTGTAAAATTTGGCAAAAATAACAAAAAAATGTCTGAAAAATTTGCTATATTTGTTCACATTTTGTTCATGTTGTGTTATAATAAAAAGCACATTAGATGAATATACTATATTGTCACATTAAATTGAGGCATATGGTATACCTGTTAGAAATTTTGTAAATGGTCATATGTTCATATTCGGGACAGGCAGTACATGACTGTATATATATGAATTTCAAACGAATAAATATAAAAGGGGTGATAGTGTGATTAAGAAAGAAATGATAGCTATGTTATTAGCGGGAGGACAGGGTTCCCGCCTTGGCGTCCTTACTGCTGACGTTGCGAAACCGGCAGTTGCCTTTGGAGGAAAGTATAGAATTATTGATTTTCCACTCAGTAACTGTATCAATTCAGGAGTAGATACAGTAGGTGTTTTGACACAATATCAGCCGCTTAGGCTGAACACACATATCGGAATAGGTATTCCGTGGGATTTGGATAGAAATGTAGGTGGTGTTTCAATACTGCCGCCTTACGAGAAGAGTGCAAGCAGTGAGTGGTATACAGGAACAGCAAATGCTATATATCAGAACTTAAAATATATGGAGTATTATAATCCTGACTATGTACTTATCCTTGGTGGAGACCATATCTATAAGATGGATTATGAGGTCATGCTTGACTTCCACAAGGCAAATAAAGCAGATGTCACACTTGCAACGATTCCGGTTCCTATTGAAGAAGCGAGCAGATTTGGTGTAGTGATAACAGATGACAACGGAAGGATTCGGGAGTTTGAAGAAAAACCTGAACATCCAAGAAGCAATCTTGCTTCGATGGGTATTTACATATTCTCATGGCCGGTTCTTAGAGATGCTCTCATAAAGTTAAAAGACCAGCCGGCATGTGATTTCGGTAAACATATCATTCCTTATTGCCACGAGCAGGACAAGCGTATCTTTGCATATGAGTACAATGGTTATTGGAAAGATGTCGGAACGCTTGGAGCATATTGGGAAGCCAATATGGAACTTATCGACCTTATTCCTGTATTCAACCTTTACGAGGAGTATTGGAAGATTTATACAAAGAGTGATAAGATTCCGCCACAGTTTATCGCAGAAGAGGCTTCAATCGACAGAGCTATTATAGGCGAAGCGTCGGAGATATACGGTGAAGTCAGCAATTCAGTTATCGGTTCAGGTGTTTATATTGCACCGGGAGCAGTTGTCAGAGATTCGATTATTATGGGTTCTTCCTATATAGATGAGGGAACGGTTATAGATAAGTCGATTATAGCTGAAAACGTAAAAGTAGGAAAGAATTGCAAACTTGGTGTCGGTGAAGAAAAACCGAACAATTACAAACCTGACGTATATGCGTTTGGACTTTGTACCATCGGAGAGGACAGTGTTATTCCTGACGGTGTAAGTATAGGAAAGAACACAGCAATATCAGGAAAAACTGAACTTAGTGATTATCCGAACGGATTACTCGACAGTGGCGAAACTTTGATTAAGGCAGGTGATAAGGTATGAGAGCAATAGGAATAGTGCTTGCTGGAGGAAACAGCAGCAGAATGAAAGAATTATCAAATAAGAGAGCTGTGGCAGCTATGCCTATAGCCGGTGGATTTAGAAGCATTGATTTTGTTCTTAGCAATATGAGCAATTCACATATACAGAAAGTAGCTGTATTTACACAGTACAATGCAAAATCACTCAACGAACATCTTAACTCATCAAAATGGTGGGATTTTGGACGTAAACAGGGTGGATTGTATGTATTTACACCGACTACCACACCGAGCAACAGCTATTGGTACAGAGGAACGGCAGATGCCATTGCGCAGAATATCGATTTCTTGAAATCAAGTCATGAACCATATGTAGTTATAGCATCAGGAGATGGTATATATAAGATGGATTATGCGAAAGTGCTCGAGTACCATATTGCTAAAAAGGCAGATGTTACTATTGTTACATCAACGGTTGATGAGAGAGACGACCCAAGCAGATTTGGTGTGATAAAGACAGATGCAGACGGAAGAGTTACTGATTTTGAGGAGAAGCCGATCACAACAGACGGTCATCAGGTTTCGACAGGAATATATGTCATAAGAAGACGTCAGCTCATAGAACTTATTGAAAAAGCTGCTGAAGAAGAAAGACATGATTTTGTAACAGACATTCTTATCAGATACAAGAACATAAAAAAGATTTATGCATATAAAATGGATACATATTGGAGCAACATAGCATCAGTTGATTCCTATTATAATACAAACATGGATTTCCTTAAAAAAGATGTCAGGGATTATTTCTTCAGACAGTATCCTGATATATATTCAAAAGTAGAAGATTTACCTCCGGTTAAGTATAATCTTGGCTCAAGCGTTAAAAACAGTCTTCTTTCAAGCGGATGTATAATAAACGGTTCTGTAGAGAATTCAATCTTGTTTAAGAAAGTATATGTTGGAAACAATTGTACAATTAAAAATTCGATTATCTTAAACGATGTATATATAGGAGACAATACGCATATTGAGAACTGTATAGTTGAGAGCAGAGATACGATAAGAGCCAACACCAATTATGTAGGTGAAAACGGACAGGTGAAAATAGTTATTGAAAAAAATGAGAGATATGCATTATAATAGGTAGAAAGTTAGACACATCATGGTATTTTGCCATGGTGTGTTGTAAGTTTTTAGACTAAAATTTATTATTTATTACAGCCAAAGGGGGTTAGGACGTGCAGATAACTGACATAAGAGTGCGCAAGATTACAAAAGAAGGAAAAATGAAAGCAGTTGTCTCAGTTACATTTGATGAGATATTTGTTGTTCATGACATAAAAGTCATTGAGGGGGAGAAAGGATTGTTTATTGCGATGCCGAGTAGACGTTCAGGAGACGGAGAGTATCGCGATATAGCTCATCCTATAAATTCTGAAATGCGTGATAAGCTTCAGAAAGAGATACTTGAAAAGTATGAGGAAGCAGTTAAAGAGAACGACACAGCGGAATAAATTAAATAGTGATTGAAGTGAAAATTACTAAAAGCATCGCGAAAAAACGGTGCTTTTTGTGCATTATGGAGAAAAACGAAAAAATAAATAAAAAAGTGCAAAAATACTTGCAAAAGAACTAGAAACAGTGTATACTAGTAACTGCTGTGACATTGATAGTGATGAAGCGTGAGGTTGCTGCCGATAACGGCAGGTTTTCCGTGGAGCGAATGTCAAGTTAGGAAACTGGCGACAAGTCACTGTACAACAATTTGATATCTGTATATGTAACATTAGGATACATATTTAGATAAGGCGGGATTTCTGCGGCTTAATTGTAAACCATAGCAGGAAACACCCGGATAAGTGTACAGTCACCACTTGTTCCGCTGAAATTAGCAGACTTGGCGAAAAGCCAGATCAGTATGTCTGCAAAAGTGCGAAAAGGAGGCGGCTTTTTTTATGGCAACAAATGTAATGAGAATTACACTTAAAGCGTATGACCACAATCAGATCGATCATGCTGCTGGAAAGATTATTGAGACATTGAAGAAAAACGGGGCAAAGGTAAGTGGTCCTGTACCTCTTCCAACAAAGAAGGAAGTAGTTACAATTCTTCGTGCTGTTCATAAGTATAAAGATTCCAGAGAGCAGTTCGAGCAGAGAACTCATAAGAGACTGATTGATGTTATCGCTCCTACACAGAAGACTATCGAAGCTCTTACAAAGATGGATATTCCTTCTGGCGTAGCAGTCAATCTTAAAATGAAAGAAAAATAATTCTGAGAATTATTACTATTTAAAAATGAGTAAGTCCTTAGGGTTTATATATAAATCGCGTAATATGCGGTTCGAGTTTTTGGTTTACGAACTTGCACATTATAGACCATCTAGGATGATTTCAATCTTGTATAATAAGAAGAATTGAAATCCGCTGTAGATTAACAGGAGGTGCAAAACAATGAAGAAAGCTATTTTAGCTACAAAGGTCGGTATGACACAGATCTTTAATGAAAACGGAGTTTTAACTCCAGTCACTGTACTTCAGGCTGGTCCTTGCTATGTAACACAGGTAAAGACAGTTGACAATGACGGATACAGTGCAGTTCAGGTAGGTTTTGTTGATAAGAAAGATAAAGTTATCACAAAAGATGCCGCAGGTAAAAAAGAAATCAAGAGAAGTCATGGTGTTAATAAGCCATTACAGGGACATTTTGCAAAAGCTGGTGTTTCTGGAAAGAGATATCTGAAAGAATTCAAGTTTGAGAACGCTGAAGAGTACACACTCGGTCAGGAAATCAAGGCTGATATCTTTGAAGCAGGCGACAAGATTGATGCAACAGGAACTTCAAAAGGTAAAGGATTCCAGGGCGCAATCAAGAGACATGGTCTTCACAGAGGACCTATGGGACATGGTTCTAAGTTCCACAGACATGCTGGTTCAAACGGAGCTTGTTCAGATCCAAGCCGTGTATTCAAGGGTAAGAAGATGCCTGGTCAGATGGGTTCAGTTAAAGTTACAATTCAGAACCTTGAGATTGTTAAGGTTGATGCAGAGCAGAACTTAATCTTAGTTAAGGGTGCTGTTCCGGGACCTAAGAAAGCTTGTGTAGTATTAAAGGAAAGCGTTAAAGCTTCTAAATAATTCTTTTAGAAAGGAGGAAAACACAGATGGCTAACGTATCTGTTTATAATATGGAAGGTAGCGAAGTTGGCAAGATGGATTTAAATGACAACGTATTCGCTGCAAAAGTTAATGAACATTTAATGCATATGGCTGTTGTTTTACAGCTTGCAAATAAACGTCAGGGCACACAGAAAGCTAAGACTCGTTCAGAGGTCAGAGGCGGTGGAAGAAAGCCTTGGAGACAGAAGGGAACAGGTCATGCAAGACAGGGTTCTACAAGAGCTCCACAGTGGACAGGCGGCGGAATCGTTTTCGCTCCAACTCCTAGAGATTACTCTTTCAAGATGAACAAGAAAGAGAAAGCAGGAGCAATTAAGTCTGCTTTGACAACAAGAGTAAACGAGGAAAAATTCTTCGTATTAGATTCTCTTAAATTTGATGAGATTAAGACAAAGAAAATGGTTGCTGTACTTGATGCATTAAAAGTAAACAAAGCACTTGTAATCCTTGATGGTGAGGACAATGCAAATGTTGCAGTTTCAGCAAGAAACATTGAAGGAGTTAGAACAATTCCTGTAAATGCAATCAATGTATACGACATTATGAAATATGAGACAGTTATTCTTACAAAGAGTGCTGTAGCTAAAATTGAGGAGGTGTACGCATAATGGCAGATTTAAAGTATTATGATATCATCCAGAAGCCTATCATCACAGAGAAATCTATGGCAGCTATGGAAGAGAAAAAGTACACTTTCGCTGTACACACAGAAGCAACAAAGGCTCAGATTAAAGAAGCTGTTGAAAAGCTTTTTGAGGGAACAAAGGTTGCTAAGGTCAATACAATGAACTTAGACGGAAAGACACGTCGTCGTGGCAGAACAGTTGGAAAGACTGCTAAGTCTAAGAAAGCTATTGTTAAGTTGACAGAGGATAGCAAGGATATCGAAATCTTTGAAGGTCTGTAAAATACAGCTTTTGAGATAAAGAATCCAAAGGTCGGAAATATCGCGTGGAAAACCTATCGCGCGAATCATTTTATAATGAGTATTGAAAGGAGAAAATGTCATGGGAATTAAATCATTTAACCCATATACACCTTCTAGAAGACACATGACAGTTGTTGACAGAACAGAGCTTTCAACAGCTGCACCTGAGAAGTCACTCACAGTGTCATTGAAGAAGAACGCTGGTCGTAATGCTCAGGGTAAGATTACTGTAAGACATCGCGGTGGCGGTTCAAAGAGAAAATACAGAATCATTGATTTTAAGAGAAATAAAGATGGTGTTCCAGCAACAGTAAAGAGTATTGAGTATGATCCAAACAGAACAGCAAACATTGCACTTATCGCATATGCTGATGGTCAGAAATCTTACATCCTTGCTCCAGAAGGACTTAAGGTTGGACAGAAAGTTATGAATGGTGCTGATGCTGAGATCGCAGTTGGAAACTGTCTCCCACTTGAGAATATTCCGGTAGGTACACAGATTCACAACATTGAGCTTATGCCTGGTAAGGGTGGACAGCTTGTACGTGCAGCTGGAAACAGTGCACAGCTTATGGCTAAAGAAGGAAAGTATGCAACACTCAGACTTCCTTCAGGCGAAATGAGAATGGTACCAATCGGTGCCCGTGCAACAATCGGTGTTATCGGAAACGGTGAGCATGCACTTGTAAATATCGGTAAAGCAGGACGTAAACGTAACATGGGTATCAGACCTACAGTTCGTGGTTCTGTTATGAACCCTAACGATCATCCACACGGTGGTGGTGAAGGTAAGACTAGTGTCGGACGTCCGGGTCCATGTACTCCTTGGGGTAAACCTGCTCTTGGTCTTAAGACACGTAAGAAGAACAACAAGTCAAATAAGATGATTGTTAGAAGAAGAGATGGTAAAGCCTTAGCTAAATAATATAAGCTGAGAAATGTTGAAGTAAGGCTTCAGCCTTAGCTAAATAATTTATTTAACAGGCAGCCACATGAGTTGAATTGGATTAGCCGGTGATCATTATACCGGCAGAATGGAGGATACAATGGCACGTTCATTAAAAAAAGGACCTTTTGCTGATGCCAGCCTTCTTAAGAAGGTAGATGCTCAGGTAGCATCAGGTGACACGCAGGTTATTAAGACATGGTCTCGTCGTTCCACTATTTACCCATCATTCGTAGGTTTGACATTCGCAGTACATGATGGAAGAAAGCATGTACCTGTTTATGTTACAGAGGATATGGTTGGACACAAACTCGGCGAGTTCGTTTCTACAAGAACTTACAGAGGTCATGGTAAAGACGAAAAGAAGAGATAATATATAAATTGATGATGCTATGTGTGGCAAAGGCCACCGTAGCAATTTCACAGAACTTGAAAGGAGGCTTCATCAAATGGCAAAGGGACATAGATCTCAAATTAAGAGAGAGAGAAATGAAAACCAGAAAGACACTAGACCTTCAGCAAAATTATCATACGCTAGAGTATCAGTACAGAAGGCATGTTATGTGTTAGATGCCATCAGAGGCAAAGATGTAGAGACAGCAATCGGTATTTTAACATACAACCCAAGATATGCTTCAAGCATCATTTTAAAATTATTACAGTCTGCAGTTGCAAATGCTGAAAACAACAATGGTATGAATCCAGCTGATTTATACATTGAAGAGTGTTTCGCAAATAAAGGACCGACAATGAAGAGAATCAGACCAAGAGCTCAGGGTAGAGCTTACCGCATCGAAAAGAGAATGAGCCATATCACAATTATTCTTAACGAGCGTTAATAATTGCATCTGGTCTATGAAAGGAGAATATAATGGGACAGAAAGTTAATCCTCATGGTTTAAGAGTCGGCGTTATCAGTGACTGGGATTCTAATTGGTTTGCAGAGGAGAATTTTGCAGATTACCTTGTAGAAGATTACAAGATTAGAGAGTTCGTAAAGAAAAAGTTATACAGCGCTGGTATCTCAAAAATTGAGATTGAAAGACCTACTGACAAAGTTAGAGTTATTATTCATACAGCTAAGCCTGGTTTCGTAATCGGTAAGGGCGGCGAGGAAATAGAGAAATTAAAGAAAGAACTTGCAAAAGTTATTGCTAGAAAAACAGCACTTGACATCAAGATTATGGATGTTAAGAACCCTGATAAGCATGCTCAGTTAGTAGCTGAGAACATTGCAGCACAGTTAGAGAACCGTGTTTCTTTCCGTCGTGCAATGAAGTCTGCAATGGGTAGAACATTAAAGACTGGTGCAAAGGGTATCAAGGCATCTGTTTCAGGTCGTCTTGGTGGAGCTGATATGGCTCGTACAGAGTTCTACAGCGAAGGTACTATTCCACTTCAGACTTTGCGTGCAGATATTGATTATGGTTTCGCAGAGGCTGACACAACTTATGGTAAAGTTGGTGTTAAAGTATGGATCTACAACGGTGAAGTACTTCCAACAAAGAACAATGCCAAAAAGGAAGGGAGCGATAAATAATGTTAATGCCTAAGAGAGTTAAACATCGTAAGCAGTTCCGTGGTAGAATGACAGGAAAAGCGCTCAGAGGAAATAAAATCACAAATGGTGATTTCGGTATTGTGGCAATGGAGCCAGCTTGGATTAAGTCAAACCAGATCGAAGCAGCCCGTATTGCTATGACACGTTACATCAAGCGTGGTGGTAAAGTTTGGATTAAGATTTTCCCAGACAAACCTGTAACAAAGACTCCAGCCGAAACTCGAATGGGTAAAGGTAAAGGTGCTCTTGAATATTGGGTAGCAGTAGTTAAACCTGGTCGTGTAATGTTTGAAATTTCAGGTGTATCTGAAGAAGTAGCCAGAGAAGCTTTACGTCTTGCAACACACAAATTGCCTGTTAAGTGTAAGATCGTATCTCGTGCAGACTTAGAAGGAGGTGCGGGCAGTGAAGAGTAAGCAGTTTTTAGAGGAATTAAAGAATAAATCTGTTGAAGAATTAAACGCTGATTTAGACGCTGCAAAGAAGGAACTTTTCAACTTAAGATTCCAGAATGCAACAAATCAGTTAGACAATACAAGCAGAATCAAAGAGGTTAAGAGAAATATTGCCAGAATTAAGACAGTGCTCGCAGCACAGAATTAATTTGCATTGTTATCTCAATTAACATGTTGAACGCAATCAACTTTGAAAGGAGGACACGATCGTGGAGAGAAATCTTAGAAAGACTCGTGTAGGTAAAGTAGTAAGCGATAAGATGGATAAGACAATCGTTGTTGCAATCGTAGATAACGTAAAACATCCACTTTACAACAAGATCATCAAGAGAACTTACAAATTAAAGGCTCATGATGAAGAAAATACATGCAAGATTGGTGATAGAGTTAGAGTAATGGAAACAAGACCTTTATCAAAGGATAAGAGATGGAGACTTGTTGAAGTTATCGAGAGAGCTAAATAATTCATCAATATTATATATAGAGTATGTAAGACAAGTTAATATATATTCGTGATTGATAACCGCGTTAAGCGGCAGAAAATGGAGGTAAACATGGTACAGCAGGAATCAAGACTTAAAGTAGCTGATAATACAGGTGCTAAAGAACTTCTTTGTATCAGAGTTATGGGTGGTTCAACCAGAAGATATGCCAACATCGGTGATGTCATCGTTGCTTCTGTCAAAGATGCAACACCAGGCGGTGTTGTAAAAAAAGGTGACGTTGTTAAGGCTGTTGTTGTTCGTACAGTAAATAGTACTCGCCGTCCTGATGGTTCTTACATCAGATTTGATGAGAACGCAGCAGTAATCATCAAAGATGATAAGACACCAAGAGGAACTCGTATCTTTGGACCAGTCGCTAGAGAATTAAGAGACAAACAGTTCATGAAAATCGTTTCATTAGCACCAGAAGTGTTATAAGGAGGTGTCACACAAAATGGCAACTAGCAAGATTAAAAAGGGCGATACAGTAAGAGTTATCGCTGGTAAAGATAAAGGCAGAGAAGGCAAAGTAAGTTCTGTAAAAGGTGGTAAGGTCGTTGTTGAGGGCATCAACCAGGTTACAAAACATACTAAACCAAGCCAGGCAAATCCACAGGGTGGTATCGTACAGCAGGATGCAGCAATCGATGTATCAAATGTTATGTATGTTAGCAATGGAAAAGCTTCACGTGTCGGATTCAAGATTGAAGATGGCAAGAAGGTTCGTTACGCAAAAGCAACTGGTGAAGTAATTGACTAATTTCAGAAAGGAGGCAGTTAGCTTTGACTCGTTTAAAAGAGACTTATCAGAAAGAGATCGTTAAAGGAATGACCGACAAATTCGGTTATAAAAACGTTATGCAGGTACCAAAGCTCGCAAAGATCGTTATAAATATGGGTATTGGTGAAGCAAAAGAAAATTCAAAAGTTTTAGATGCAGCAGTAGCTGAACTTGAAATCATCGCTGGTCAGAAGGTTGTTACAACAAAGGCTAAAAACTCAGTTGCTAACTTCAAGATCAGAGAAGGCATGCCTATCGGATGTAAAGTTACACTCCGTGGCGACAAGATGTATGAGTTCTTAGATCGTCTTGTAAATTTAGCATTACCTCGTGTACGTGACTTTAGAGGTGTTAACCCTAATGCATTTGATGGTAGAGGTAACTATGCACTTGGAATCAAGGAACAGTTAATCTTCCCTGAAATCGAGTATGACAAAGTAGACAAAGTAAGAGGTATGGACATTATATTTGTTACTACCGCTGAAACTGATGAAGAGGCTCGTGAATTATTAACACAGTTCGGTATGCCTTTCAAGAAATAAGGAGGTAATTTCATGGCTAAGACTTCTATGAAAGTTAAGCAGCAGCGCAAAGCTAAATTCTCTACAAGAGAGTATAGCCGTTGTAGAATTTGTGGTCGTCCACATGCTTATTTAAGAAAATACGGAATTTGCAGAATCTGCTTCCGTGAGTTAGCTTATAAAGGACAGATTCCAGGCGTGAAGAAAGCAAGCTGGTAAGGAGGTAAACTAAGATGATGACGAGCGATCCTATTGCAGATATGCTTACAAGAATCCGTAATGCAAACACTGCAAAGCATGATACAGTAGATGTACCTGGCTCAAAAATGAAGGTTTCTATCGCTGAAATCCTCAAAAAAGAAGGTTACATTAAGGATTTTGAAATGATAGATGTTGATGGAGTCAAAATGATTCACATCACATTAAAATACGGCGCAAACAAGAACGAGAAGATTATTACAGGAATCAAGAGAATTTCTAAACCTGGTCTTCGTGTTTATGCCGGAAAAGATGAACTTCCTAAGGTACTTGGTGGACTTGGTATTGCAATCATTTCTACAAACAAGGGCGTTATGACAGACAAGGAAGCTAGAAAAGAAAATGTTGGCGGCGAGGTTCTTGCATTTGTTTGGTAATCCAAACAATGCAGCCCCTGGCTTAATATAAACCGAAAGAAAATATGGAGGTGCGGCATATGTCACGTATCGGAAGAATGCCTATCGCGATACCATCAGGCGTAACTGTTGATATTGCAGAAAATAATAAAGTGACTGTAAAAGGACCAAAGGGAACTCTTGAGAGAGTATTACCTGCTGAGATGGAAATTAAGAAAGAGGGCGAGGAAGTTATCGTAAATCGTCCAAACGATCTTAAGAAAATGAAATCTTTACATGGTCTTACAAGAACTCTTATCTACAACATGGTTGTAGGTGTTACAGAGGGATATCAGAAAGAGCTTGAAGTAAACGGTGTTGGTTACAGAGCTCAGAAACAGGGAAAGAAACTTACACTTTCTCTTGGATATTCTCATCCTGTTGAGATGGAAGATCCAGAAGGTCTTGAAGTAATTGTTGAAGGACAGAATAAGATTATCGTTAAAGGTATCGATAAAGAAAAAGTCGGCCAGTATGCAGCTGAGATCAGAGAAAAGAGAGCTCCGGAACCTTATAAGGGTAAGGGTATTAAGTACTCTGATGAGGTTATCAGACGTAAAGTTGGTAAGACAGGTAAGAAATAAGTAAAGGAGTGAATATACGATGATTAAAAAGCAGTCAAGAAGTGAAGTTCGTGTGAAGAAACACATGAAGGTTCGTAATCGTTTCTCAGGCACAGCTGAGAGACCACGTTTAGCTGTATTCAGAAGCAATAATCATATGTACGCTCAGATTATCGATGATACTGTTGGTAATACTTTGGTATCAGCTTCAACTTTACAGAAAGATGTTAAAGAAGGTTTAGAGAAAACTAACAATGTTGAAGCAGCTGCAAAACTTGGCGAAGTAATCGCAAAGAAAGCATTAGATAAAGGTATTACAACTGTTGTCTTTGATAGAGGCGGTTTCATATATCAGGGCAAGGTTAAGGCTTTAGCTGAAGCAGCAAGAGAAGCAGGATTAGAATTCTAATATTGGTTGGGATTCGTGAATTGATTTAGGAGGAAAACTCATGAAACGTACAATTATTGATGCCAGCCAGTTAGAGCTGGAAGATAATGTAGTAACAATCAAGCGTGTTACCAAAGTAGTTAAAGGTGGACGTAACATGAAATTTACTGCATTAGTAGTAGTTGGCGATAAGAACGGACATGTTGGTGTTGGTCTTGGAAAAGCAACAGAAATTCCTGAAGCTATCCGTAAAGGAAAAGAAGATGCCATCAAGAAACTTGTTGAAGTTCCTATCGACGAGAACGGCAGCGTACCACATGACTTAACAGGTAAGTTTGGAAGCGCATCCGTACTTATTAAGAGAGCTCCAGAAGGTACTGGTATCATCGCAGGTGGTCCAGCTCGTGCCGTACTTGAGCTTGCAGGTTATAAAAACATCCGTACAAAGTCTCTTGGTTCTAACAACAAGCAGAACGTAGTACTTGCAGCAGTAAATGGTCTTAGCAATCTTAAGAGACCAGAAGATGTAGCAAAGGCTCGTGGTATCTCATTGGAGGAACTTTTAGGCTAATTGTTTAAACTGAATGGAGGCTAATTATGGCAGGAAAGTTAAAGGTTACATTAGTAAAATCTACAATTGGTGCCATTCCAAAACAGCGTGCAACTGTTGAAGCATTAGGCTTAAAGAAAGTAAACAAGACAGTTGAGTTGCCTGACAACGATGCAGTTAGAGGAATGATCTGGCACGTAAGACACCTTGTGAAGGTAGAGGAAATCTAATATAGATTGATGAACGCGGTAAGGGGAAGAGTTATTTTAAATAGCTCATCAAGTTCCCCCTGCGGCGTTCTTTTTATTCATTATAATATAAGGTAACAGTTCTTGTGTTATTATATTATAATGAACTGTTACCAATTAAAAAAATTTACTGTACAAACAGATGATGTTTATGGTAGAATATTGAATTGTAGCGAGGGCAATGGCAAGCTGAGCTTGCCGTTAGAAAAAAGCAGAAACAGCTTTTTTCAAAAATTGCGAAGTTTGCCGTTAGAGAAAGCAATATATATTTGCTTTTGCCCGTTAGTGATTTGTGTGGCTGTGAGAGGTACAGCCCGTAGTTTTAGGAGGTTAAACAATGAATTTATCAGAATTAAGTCCAGCAGCAGGTTCAAAACAGAGCGACAACTTTAGACGTGGTCGTGGTCATGGTTCAGGAAACGGAAAGACAGCAGGTAAGGGTCATAAAGGTCAGAAAGCTCGTTCTGGTGCTCCACGTCCTGGTTTTGAAGGTGGACAGATGCCACTTTACAGACGTATTCCAAAGAGAGGTTTCACAAACATCAACTCTAAGGAAATCGTTGCTATCAATGTTGACAAATTAGAGAAATTTGCAGACGGTGATGTAGTTACAGTTGAAGCATTACTTGAAAAAGGTATTATCAGCAATCCTAAGGATGGCGTTAAGATACTTGGAAATGGAGAATTAACTAAGAAGCTTACAGTACAGGTAAACGCATTCAGTAAGAGTGCTGTTGAAAAGATTGAGGCTCTTGGTGGAAAAGCTGAGGTGATCTAAGGATGTTTGAAACAGTCCGTAATGCATTTAAAATCAAAGATTTAAGAAAGAAACTTTTTTATACTTTCTTTGCTTTGATAGTTGTCCGTATTGGTTCACAGCTTCCAGTTCCGGGAGTTAAGTATGAAGCAATCAGGGAAATGTTCAACTCACAGAAATCACTCGATTTCTTCAATCAGTTGACAGGTGGTTCATTTGAGTCTATGTCAATCTTTGCGTTGAACATTACACCATACATTACAGCTTCGATCATTATCCAGCTTCTCACAATCGCAATTCCACGTTTAGAGGAATTACACAAAGATGGTGAGGAAGGAAGAAAGAAACTCACAGAATATACAAGGTATGTGACAATAGGACTTTCAGTAATGGAAAGTGCTGCCATGGCTATCGGCTTTGGTAACAGCGGATACCTTACTGACGATAAGATTACGTTCACATCAGTTGCAGTCATCATTGTATCATTGACAGCAGGTTCTGCTTTCTTAATGTGGTTAGGTGAGCAGATTACTGAAAAGGGTGTAGGAAACGGTATATCTATTATCCTTTTATATAATATTGTTTCAAGATTACCAAACGACATGGCAAATCTTTACGAGAAATTTATAAAAGGTGCAACTACAGTAACAAACGGTTTATTGGGTGCTGTAATAATTATTGCAGTATTGCTTGGAATGGTAGTATTTATCATCGTTCTTTCTGACGGTGAGAGAAGAATAAGTGTACAGTATTCAAAAAAGACACAGGGAAGAAAACTTGTCGGTGGACAGTCATCTCATATTCCGCTTAAAGTAAACACAGCAGGTGTTATACCTGTAATCTTTGCAGGTTCACTTTTCTCAATGCCAATTGTTATTGCAGGATTTGCAGGTATTCAGCCGGCATCAGGAGATGGTGCTTCATTTGGTCAGAAGATATTGAAAGTATTAAACCAGAACTCATGGTGCAACTTTGACAGTTTAGGTGAGTTTAAGTATACACTTGGATTAGTAGTATATATTGTATTACTTATATTCTTTGCATACTTCTATACTTCAATCACATTCAATCCACAGGAGATTGCAATGAACATGAAAAAACAGGGTGGTTTCATCCCTGGAATCAGACCTGGAAAACCAACAACTGATTATCTTACAAAAATTCTTAACAGCATCATTTTCATCGGTGCAGTTGGCTTATCATTTGTAGCAATAGTACCTATCTTCTTCTCAGGTGCATTTGGTGCGAATGTATCATTCGGAGGAACATCACTTATCATTATCGTAGGTGTTGTACTTGAAACATTGAAGCAGGTAGAATCACAGATGTTAGTTCGTCATTACAGAGGATTCATCAATGAATAATCCGAGACATTAGTTGGAGGACAAAATACATTTTTACTCCAACATCATAAAATAAAAACGTCATACATTTAATGTATGGCGTTTTTTAATATCTGATAATTTATAGTCTGCTGAATGTTTTAGCGATTATAACATGTATTTAAAATTTAAGATAAAAAATTCTTATTATTTGCAACATCTGAACATAATATCTGTCTTATAGAGTGAAGTGGATAAAATTTAAGAAATTAAGACATGAATTAAAAAGGGGGATTATTATGAAAAGAAAAAGTATCTTAGTAATGATAATTATGCTCATGATGTTTACATTTCAATATGCGGATAAGGATGTATGTCATGCGGCAGGAAAATTAACAGACTATGGAACGGTAAGTAAAAATGGTGAGGTATTGTACATACCTGAAAAAGTAATTGCAATAGGTGGTATTAATGATCATTGGAATGATGATTATGATTCATTAAAAAAGATAGTTGTATCAAAAAAGAATAAAAGTTATAAAGCCGTAGATGGAGTTTTATTTAACAAAAAAGGCACTGAATTGGTTTCATATCCTATGAAAAAAGCGGGAACTACATATAAAATTCCAAGTACGGTAAAGAGTGTTGCAAGCTATGCATTTGCGGGAAACAAAAAACTTAAAAAAATAGTAGTTGGCAAAAATGTTAAAAAGTTTGATGCGAATGCGATTAGCAGAAACAGGTTAATTGGTGGGGGATGTACACAACTGGAAAAGATAACTGTCTCTAAAGAAAACAAGTACCTTAAGATAGTGAATGGAGTTTTGTTTAACAAAAAGAAAACAAAGTTACTGATATATCCTCCAAAAAAGAAGGGAAGTACATACGAACTTCCGAATTCAACAAAACATATCGGCTGGTATGCATTTATGGGGAATGTCAGTTTGAAGAATGTAACGATTGATGAGAATGTCAGTAAAATCAATGAATGTGCATTCAGGGGAACAAAAATAGAAAAGATTGAGTTGTCAGGTGGAAGAGCAGATGCTGATACGAGTCTTACAATAGCAATGGATGCATTTTCAGACTGCAATCATTTGGAGAATATTACAGGTGGTTACAGAGTATCTGAGGTAGGCTGGTATGCTTTTGATTCTTGTGTCAATTTGAAAAACATGGATATAGGAATGGGACTTAAAAAGATAGATGCTGCATTTGAAAGATGCCGTAGTTTAAGAAAAATCTGCTTATCAAATAAAATAGAAGATATAAATGGTGGAGCGTTTTCAGAGGGTGCATGTAAAGAGTTTTCAGTGGAAGACGGGAGTGAAAGTTATAAGAGTATAGATGGTTGTTTGTATAAGATAGTTGACAGTGAAAAAGATAATTTGAAGCTGATGTATGCTGCAAATACAACCGATTTTAAGTACGCTACACCGGAAAATGTAACGGAAGCAGACATGTGTGCATTTCGTGGAAGAGACAATATAAAAGAAATTGACATAGGCGGTGAAATAGAAGAACTTAGCTGGTACTCATTAATCAACTGCAGCAATCTTGAGACATTAAAATTATCTTCAAAGCTGAAAAGCTTTGACAGAGATATGACTGCTTACAGTTTTGATAATGATTTAACAAACTTAAAAAACATAATAGTCGATGAGGGGAATACTGAATATGAGTCATATAACAACGAACTTTTTGAAAAAGGAAAAAAGAATTTGATTTTGTTACCGTATGGCAGCGACAGTATAGTTATTCCAAAAGAAACTGAATATATATGTGGTGGGATAGCAAAAAATAAATTTAAAAATATTAAAGTTGAAGACGGCAATAAATATTTTTCAGTCAATTCAAATGTTTTATATAATAAGGATATTACAGAAATAATAATCTTTCCTTCATATAAAACGACTTACACATTACCGGCAACATTAAAAGAATTTCCGTCAATGACTTACAGGTATACGGAGGATTATTTAGATATAGAAGGAGAGGCTTGGATAACAAGGGCAGACGAAAATCTGGAATGTGTGAAAGTTGCAAAAGGTAATGAAGTTTATAAGGCTGTAGATGGAGTTTTATATCTGAAAAATACTAAACAATTGGAGTATTACCCACCGGCAAAAAAGGGAAGTTATAAAATAATAGAAGGAACAAAGTATGTTAACAATGCTGCATTTATTTATACAAAATATTTGACATCACTTACAGTACCTGACAGCGTTAAGAGTATTATAATTAGTCCAAAAGATTCAGAAAGTTTGAAAGAAATTACAGTACCGGTAAAATGCGAGGTTATAAAAATGACAAAGAGAGAAGGCAGTGGCGTTAAAGTTTATAGGAGTTTGGTACTCAAATGTTAGTGTAGCAAATAATTAAGTTTAAGCCCCGTGCATCTGTGATGCATGGGGCTTTTATCATTTTCTGACATACATAAAGATGCGAAAACGGGAATAATTATTATCTATGTGGAGTGACGGTATAGTGTGAATTGTGTTATTATATATAAAAATGTGTGATGAATTAAATGAGTTTTTATTAAAAATAATTGGGTAGATATTTTGACGGAGATTGAAGATGAGTATAAACATAATAGAAATTAAAGATTTTGATGCAGATGAACTTGATGTATATGCGAGATTATCCGAGGGACAATTGTTGAACAGGGCTGAGCCGGGGAAAGGGATTTTTATAGCAGAAAGTCCTAAAGTTATAGAAAGAGCGCTTGATGCGGGATATGAACCAATATCCTGTCTTATAGAAAAAAAGCATATTGACGGCGAAGGAAAAAACATATTGGAAAAATGCAATGAAATATATGAAAACATTATGGAAAATAAATCAAATGATGAAACAGATATGCAGGGATTTCCGGTATATACGGCGGAATTTGATATTTTAACTAAGCTTACGGGTTTCAAACTTACAAGAGGAATGTTATGTGCGATGCGGCGTAAACCATTGCAGACACTTGAAAAAATTTGTGATGGTGCAAAACGTATTGCAATACTTGAAAATGTTATGAACCCGACAAATGTTGGTGCGATTTTTCGCTCTGCCGCTGCACTTAATATAGATGCGGTTGTCCTGACAAACGGAAGCAGCAATCCATTATACCGAAGGTCAGCAAGAGTCAGCATGGGAACAGTGTTTCAGATACCTTGGACATTTATTGATATATCGGATAGTGATGGAACTTATATTGATAGACTTCACAAACTCGGATTTAAGACGGCGGCGATGGCACTGGAAGATGATTCGGTAAGCATTGACGATGAGAATGTGGTATCAGAGGAAAAACTTGCAATAATACTCGGAACAGAAGGTGACGGACTTTTGAAAAACACGATAGACGAAAGTGATTATACGATAAAAATACCTATGTCACATGGGGTCGATTCACTTAATGTTGCAGCGGCAAGTGCTGTTGTATTCTGGGCTGTCAGACCGTGTGCCGCAGACTAAATCTGCGCAGATTAAAAAAATATTAAAATATATATAAAAAGGAAATTAAGTGTATGGAAGAAATTTCAGATGAAAGATATAGTATTGCTGATGAAGCTATATATGACGCATTTTTTTTGATTTTAAAAGAGAAAGAATTAGATAAAATAACTGTGACTGATATAATAAAAAAAGCCGGAATTGTGAGAAGTACATTTTATAATCATTTTGAAAATATCCCGGCTTTGATAAATGCAATAGAAGATAAGACCATAAATGAAATTTTCAATTTGATGGAATCATTTCATGCAGAAAATGACCATGATATATGCAAATCATATTTTCTTGCGTTATGCAATTATACGATGAAAAACAGATATCTGGCAGATATTTTAAAAAGTCCCAGAGGAAATAATTTTTTTGAAAAAACCATGACAATGTTTCATGATTATGTGAGGCATATAACTAATAGCGTAATGCCATTGAAACATAGTAAACAGGAGTTTTCATATATGGTAGCGGGCTCCATTGGCAGTACATTAGGTGTACTACACAAATGGAGCAGGGAAAATTTTGAAGTACCTGCCGAAGCTGTTGCAGAGTTTATGACGCAGACATTTATGACAGGAATGTTACCTTTTATGCGTTAGTACAACGAATAATTAATTATTTGCGGTACTATATCATTGGTTCATCGATAAGAGCTTCCTGTCTTTTTATCTTTTTTGTTGAACTTCTTATAAATGGATTTTTACGTATCACAAGACCTGTTATGCGACGGTAGGTCGGCTGTCCACTGTTATATTGGTCAATAAATGCCTGTAAATTTTTCCGGACTTCATCTTCTGTCATATTAGCTGCAATAACAAGCTCCTGTTCGGGATAAATTCTTGCTGTGAGTCCGTTTTTCTCTCCGGTAACGATAACTTCACCCACAAGTTCATCAAGGGCAAGCTTATTTTCGATTTCTTCAGGTGAAATATTTTCGCCGTTTGAAAGAATTATTAAGTTTTTAACCCGTCCATTGATAAAAAGAAAACCATCTTCATCGATATAGCCTTTATCACCGGTATGCAGCCATCCGTCTCTTAAAGTTTCAGCTGTTTCCTTTGGCATATTATAATAGCCTTTCATAACGCTTGTTCCTCTTACAAGAATTTCACCATTATCAAATGAGATTTCAGCGTTTGAGAGGGGGCGACCGATAGATCCGGTTTTATGGCAGCCTGGAAGATTTGAACTAATTACAGGTGAGCATTCTGACATACCATAACCTTCATATATATCTATGCCATATTCAGCAAATTTATCAATATAAAAAGGATCAAGGTGGGCGCCTCCCATAAATATAATGCGCAGATTTCCGCCAAATATTTTGTTCGCCAGAATATTTTTAGGAATTGAAGGGTCGGCAGCAGCAAGTCTTTTGTAGATTGTTTCAACCATCATAGGAACCATAAGAATCACTTCCGGCTTAAAAACACCCATATTTCTCATCATATGCATGAGAGAATCATTTATACATACAGTTGCACCGAGAGAGAAGCCTTTTAGCCAGTCCATTACAAGACAATATACATGGTGAACAGGAAGTACACTGAGCATGACAGTTCCGGATTCAGTATAATAATTTACTGATTGAACATTTGAAGCAAGATTATTATGAGTCAGCATGACCCCTTTGCTTTTGCCTGTTGTTCCGGATGTAAAAATTATAGTTGCTGTATCATCCGGAGCAGGTCTGTCAGCATCATTATCCGAGGTTCTGACAATATTTTTTAAGTCTGAGACGAAAGAAACGGTGTTGCTGTTGTTAATGGAATTATTGGCAAAAGCAGATATTTTATTTAATATACTGTTCTTTTCAGTGTCGTTGTTATCACTGTTGAGTATCCATATATTTTTTAATTTTGGGCAGTCAGCAAGGATTGAGGAAAGCAGGGAAAGATTTTTAGGACTTAAAAAAAGTGCTTCTGAATCTGAACGGTTGATAAGGTCTGTCAGATCTTTGTCAGGAAGCCCGGCATCAAGAGGAACGGCAACACATCCACCTGTGATTATACCGAGATAACTTTCAATCCATTCTACTGAACTTGTACCAATCAGAGCTATATGTTTTTTTAAGAAGCCTTCTTTTAAAAGAGCTTTTCTGATGGCAGTAATGTTTTCGTTTAGGGATGCATAATTTATCTCAAAAATTTCTTTCTTTTTAAGCCATTTGACAGCAGTAAGTTCCGCAAACCTGCAGGCACTTTCTTCTATAATGTCACGAATAAGTTTTTCCATAATTACCTCCATAAAAATTCTAAAGATACAAAATTATTAGACTAATGTATTTAAAAGTTCAAGAGCTTCTGAAACATTGCGAATTTTTAATGCTTCTTCATCTTCAAGTTCTACATCAAAAGTATCTTCAAGCTCACCGAGAAATGACATAAAGTCAAGAGAACTAAAGCCAAGATCTTCTCTAAATCTCATATCACCATTCATATCCTCAGGCTTTACTTCGCAATACTGTGCAACGATATTTTTAAACTGCATTTCCTTTGTCATGTTTTTTTCCTCCATATAATAAAATTTTGAGAGTACATAAGAATTTAGTTTCATAAAATTTAATATGTTATACCTGTTCTATTATTTCTCCAATAGTCATATCAGGTTCTGCAATTCCTTTAAAGAGTATACGCATCATGTAATAATATAAAAGTTCCATGTCATGTTCTTTAAGATTGGCAGTCTGATAATGGTATGAAAAATTTGTTCCACCGTTATCGGTGTGTGATACAGTCAGATACATCTTTTTTGTCGCGGCACCGTTTGCAAACCATTTTGAGTGCTGTGGTATGTTTTCAAGGTGCGGATTGTCCATTTTTACAGTCATCGGCTGATATGTAAGATAGCAGCTTTCGTATGATGTATTTTCAGGTGTTTTATAACGCCGTCTCATTTCTTCTTCAATCAGAGCAGGATCATAATTGCTGTGCATATAGATTCTGTTTTGTATATCCTGTATTTCATGTGCTGCCGTTAAAAAATCAGTATCAGCAGATATAACAGTTCTGCATGGAAACATAATCGTACGGCTTCCGCCGGATGTCCATTCATCATGAGTAGAACGTCTTGATATAAAATTTTCAATTGTTATATCTTCCTGTCCGTCATTAACTTTAGAAAGATAGGTTCTGATTCCCAAGAGGAGGAGATTTGTCATGGAAAGCTGATGGTTTGTACAAAAATCCAGCAGATTTTTTGTAGGTTCAGGCTCAAGATAATAGTCTTTAACCGCTACAAATAAATTTTTCAGTTCAATGTCTGCAGCTCTTAAATTTTTGTCATTGTGAAGTTTTCTTGATTCCTCCAAAATTGCGGGACCTTGTATATCAGAATAAAGAGGTTCGCCTAGAATGTCTAACTGATCATCCCAAAATTTTTTATCTTTTAAAAATCTTTTTTTATTAGCAGCTTTTTCAAGATCTTTAGAAAGAACGGTTTCAAAATCAGCGAGATCTTTTGGAAAATCAGAACCGAATCTGTAATGTGTATAAAGCTGCATCAGATCATTTATCATTACTATCAGACCACAGGAATCAATGAGACGGTGATCCATATGTATAAAAAATCCGTTGTATCCATCAGGAAGTTTTAACATTGTTACATCGCACATAGGAATATCGTTTCCATCCATTGTTTCATATGCCCATTGTTGCATAAGCTTGTCGGCATCCGCCATACTCATATTTGAGAGATCCTTTATAGGAATGTCTCTTGAATCGTTTGATACAATATATTGCATGACATCACAGTTTTCATCAGGTTTTGTAAAACGAAGACGCATACAGCCATAACGCTCAAATTCAAGTTGAATGCATTTTTTTAAAAGACCAAAATCAAGAGCAGCCTTTAAGGATGCAACAACGCTTACTCCTGATACCTGCTGGGTTTTGTATTTTTTGATCCAGTTATAATGCATTTTTTGTGCCGCCGTCAATGGATAGTAATTTTTCATGTAAAACCTCCTCAATTTTTGCATTTTTTTCTTTTGCAAAGGTAGCATATTTTTTGGGGGATTACCACCCCTTTAGAGACTTAACGGACATTTTACATAAAATTGACCAAGACCTGTCTTAAAACTTTGCTCAAAAATAAAAAATATGATAAAATGTGCGGAAAACAATAAAAAGAATTTATGCAAAAAGTGGTTAATCCGTGACATTCAGATCAAGGCAAATAAATTTTTATTGAAATAACTGCTAATTTAGGATAATATATATATTGAGCGTTCTTTGAATACAATAGAATAGTTCAGAGATAATAACAGTGGTTAGTGATAAATTATATCGTTCATGCAAAAAACATAACGTGAACGCAAACCTGATTTTTTGAGAGGAGAACAGAATATGAAGATTATTATGTTAGGCGCACCTGGAGCAGGTAAAGGAACTCATGCAAAGAAGATTACAGAAAAGTACGGTATTCCGGCTATCTCTACAGGAGATATTTTTAGAGAAAATATTAAAAACGGTACAGAGCTTGGAAAAAAAGCTAAAGAATATATGGATGCAGGAAATCTTGTACCGGATGAATTGGTATGTGATCTTGTAGTAGACCGTCTTAAACAGGATGATTGCAAAGAAGGATATATCCTTGATGGATTTCCAAGAACAATACCACAGGCAGAAGCACTTACTGCTGCGCTTGCAAAAGACAATGATGCCATAGATTATGCACTTGAGATATTCTTAGAGGATCAGGCTATTATTGACAGAATGAGTGGAAGAAGAGTCTGTAAGTCTTGCGGAGCAACATTTCATGTTGTAAATATTCCTCCAAAGAAAGAAGGAATATGTGACGAGTGTGAAGGTGAACTTATCACAAGAGATGATGATGTTCCTGAGACTGTAAAGAAGAGACTTAATGTATATCATGAGCAGACAGCTCCACTTATTGATTACTATAAGGAACAGGGAATTTTAAGAGTTATCGACGGTTCAAAAGGACTTGATACATGCTTCAAAGAAATTTGTGATATACTTGAAGGTTAGTGTAATGTATCATTGACATTTCGTCAAATAACTTGTATAAATCTTTAAATTCGGACACTATATGTGCATGATATAAATTGTCTCGATATCAAAAAAATAAAGAAAGAAGGCACATTAACATTATGGCAGTAACAATTAAATCAGAACATGAAATTGAATTGATGCGTGAGGCAGGAAGAATTTTAGCTATAGTTCATGATGAACTTGCAAAAATTGTAAAACCTGGTATAAGTACACTTGACATTGACAGAAAATGTGAAGAGATTATCAGAAGTTATGATTGTATACCATCATTCCTCAATTATCAGGGATTTCCTGCATCAGTATGTACATCAATAAATGAGCAGGTAGTACATGGAATACCGAATAAAAAGAATATTCTTAAAGAGGGTGATATTATCAGTCTTGATACGGGAGTAATCTATAAAGGTTATCAGTCTGATGCGGCTCGTACACATGCGGTAGGAGAGATTTCACCTGAGGATCAGAAACTGATTGATGTTACTAAACAAAGTTTCTTTGAGGGAATGAAAATGGCAAAAGCCGGAAATCATCTTTATGATATATCAAAGGCAATTCAGGACTATGCAGAATCAAATGGTTTTTCAGTAGTAAGAGAGATGGTTGGACATGGAATAGGAAAAGAAATGCATGAAGAGCCACAGATACCGAATTTCAAGCCAATAGGAAGAGGAATGAAACTTCGTGCCGGTATGACATTTGCCGTAGAGCCTATGATAAACAGAGGAAAGAAAGAAATCTGGATACTTGAAGATGGCTGGACATGTGTTACAAGAGATGGTATGAACTCAGCACATTATGAAAATACACTTCTTATAACAGAAGGAGAGCCGGAGCTTTTATCATACAATAAAGATTTGGTATAGGTTTAAAAGCGATAACAGGGTCAGGCAGTGATGCATTTACAGACTGGAATCGTTGTTTGACGCACCGTAGGTGTGGACAGCAGATTTGGTAAGAGTTGTGTTAATATGGCATCATTGTCTGACTTAAAATAAGTAAAAATAAATGATTAAAAAAAGACGGAGGTTATTTATGTCTAAAGAAGATGTTATTGAAATTGAAGGAATTGTAGTTGAGAAGCTTCCAAATGCTATGTTTAAGGTTGAGCTTGAAAATGGACACCAGGTTCTTGCACATATCAGTGGAAAACTTAGAAAGAATTTTATCCGTATATTGCCGGGAGATAAGGTTACTATGGAAATGTCACCTTATGATCTTACAAAAGGACGTATTACATGGAGAGATAAATAGGATAGTGGTGAAAGGCAAATCTTGATGATTTGTCTTTTTGTTTCCTTAACAAAACATAAGAGGAGAATACAAATGTTAAAGAGAAAAAGAAAACTGACAGCTATGCTTTTGGCTTTGGCGGTTCTGCTTGGCGGATTGCAGCAGTTTACCATGCCGGGAGTGAAAGCACAGGCAGCAGCAAAGACAAATGTTACAGCAAAGTCTCAGGCAGCAGCCGATGTTAAGAGCAATAGTGTTAAAAGTAAAAATGCAATTAAGAAAAATACTAGAACTAAAGGTAAGTTAAAGGGCGAGGATATTATGGTACCTGCGGTACCTGTAACGGGTTCTGCTATTGATGATGACGAATTGCCGAGAATGGATGTTTCCATAAAGCAGGGTGATTCAAAAAATATAAAATTAAATTGGAATTCATATGAAGGTGCAGATTATTATTGTGTTTTTTATGTAAAAGGCTGTTTCGAGCAGCCATCTTAAGATGAAGGAAAAATAAATTATATTAATCAGAATTTTGTATACAACGAAACAGAGTTTACACTTGAAGTAAGCAGGGGTCAGAACTATTCTTTCTGTGTTGTTGCATATTCAGGTGAAGATGTTGCTATTGCCAGGACGGACAAACTTACGAGTTGTATTCCTAAAAAGAACAGTGTCAGATTTACAAGACTTAACTCAAGAAAAGTAAAATTGAGTTGGAACAAATCGGCAGGTGCTGACAAATACATTATATATAAGAAGATAAACAATAATAAATACAAAAAACTTGCTGAGACAAAGAAATTAAAATATAACGATGGCAAGGTAAGAGCCGGTAAAAAATATAGATATTATATAACTGCGGTTGGCATCTATAATAAAGAAACATTCAAGACAAATTCTAATGTAAAAGGTTTTATTATTGCAAATTTTGTAAGTACAGGTCATCAGAAGTACAGTTATAATGAGATGAGTGGTGATATTAAGCAGCTTGCAAATACATATTCAGATTATGTCAAAGTAAATGTTATCGGAAAATCAAATGACAAGAGAAATATTTATGATGTAGTGATAGGAAATCCGAAAGCTAAGAAAACAATGCTTGTTGTAAGTTCAATACACGCAAGGGAATATATGACAGCTCAGCTTAGCATGGCTCAGGTAGAACATTATCTTAAAAACTATAACGGCAGAGTAAAAGGTGTTAGTGTAAAGAAAACATTAAGTAAGATAGCAATACATTATATACCGATGACAAATCCTGACGGTATAACAATATCACAGTTTGGAATATCAAAGATAAGAGATAAAAAGCTTCGCAAAGCACTTTACAGAATGCCGGGAGCAGGCAGCACTTCGACATGGAAAGCAAATGCAAGAGGTGTAGACCTCAACAGAAACTTCAAATATAATTACCATGCAAGATACGGAGGAAGCCGTGGAGGTTCAGGATATTCAGGACCATATGCTGAGAGTGAACCTGAGACAAGGGCAGTATCAAAGCTGATAAGAACATTGAAGAAAAACACAAAACTGACAGGCACGGTAAATTATCATGCAATGGGCTCAATCGCATTTGGAAGTGTCAGATATAAAACGACAAGAAGCGTAAAGAGAACTACAATAAAAATGTACAATCTTGCAAGAAGCATTACAGGTTATGCAAGCAGTGCAAGTTATGAAGGAAGCGGAAAAAGTGTCGGAGCATTGAGAGAGTATACAATGTACAAAATGAGAATACCGAGTATAACACTTGAGATAGGTGTTGGCGGATGTCCTCTTCCAAGTTCGCAGTTTGGTTCAGTGTGGAGAAGAAACTACAGTCTTGTGATAAGAGAAGCAAAATTGCGTATTTAATATTGCAGTTACTGTGTCAAAACAGCTATAAGTGAAAGTAATTTATTCAAAAAAGTGCTTGCATACAAAAAAAAAATATGCTAAAATAGCAAATGGACTTTATGAAAGGAGGTTATTGCTGTGAAAGTTAGATCTTCAGTAAAACCAATTTGCGAAAAATGTAAGGTCATCAAAAGAAAGGGTAAAGTCAGAATTATCTGCGAAAACCCTAGACACAAACAGAGACAGGGCTAATTAGTTGACAGAAGCCAAAGCAGTATTACTTTGGTTTTTCTGTTGTTATAATATAGAACTTGCTTTCTGTTCGTTATGGTACGATATATGTACTATGATATTGTAGACAGGCTGATTACCTGTTTCAGCGGAAGGTTGTGTCATTTCAATTGGAGCTGGTCTTATCAACGGCAGATTGATGACTGCGGCGTAGTACCGGTTGCCATTTCGCAGGCAGCTCGACATTTGTTCACCATAGTGGTGTCCGAAAAGGAATAGTCTATGCAATAGGATTACAATTTAAAGCGGCTGACAGTGCATGACACTGTAAATCATTCATGACAATATTATTTCACAAAGTGTGAAAAATATTGTTTTAACTAACAATCTAGAAAATTAACGGAGGTGTAAAGTACACATGGCTCGTATTAGTGGTGTAGATTTACCAAGAGAGAAGCGTGTTGAGATCGGACTTACCTATATTTATGGTATTGGTAGAGTAAGCTCAAACCGTATTTTAGCAGAAGCTAATGTCAATCCTGACACACGTGTTAAGGATCTTACTGATGACGAAGTAAAGCGCATTAGCAGTGTGATTGATGAGTCACAGACAGTTGAAGGTGATCTTCGTAGAGAAATCGCTATGAACATCAAGAGACTTCAGGAAATTGGATGCTATAGAGGCATTCGTCACAGAAAAGGTCTTCCAGTTCGTGGACAGAAGACAAAGACAAACGCTAGAACACGTAAAGGTCCAAAGCGTACTGTCGCAAATAAGAAGAAATAATAGATAATATGTACAAATTCTAGTAGGAGGGTTTGACAATGGCTAAACAGGTAGCAAAAAAGGCAAGTAAGAAGCGTGTCAAGAAGAATGTCGGACATGGACAGGCACACATTCAGTCTTCCTTTAATAATACAATCGTTACGCTCACAGACGCTGAAGGAAATGCAATTTCTTGGGCAAGTGCAGGCGGATTAGGATTCAGAGGTTCAAAGAAGTCTACACCTTATGCAGCACAGATGGCTGCTGAGACTGCAGCAAAAGCAGCAGTACCTCATGGATTGACTTCAGTAGATGTTATGGTAAAAGGACCAGGTTCTGGTCGTGAAGCAGCAATTCGTGCATTACAGGCATGTGGAATCGATGTAACAAGCATCAGAGACGTAACACCTGTACCACATAACGGATGCCGCCCACCAAAGCGTCGTCGTGTATGATTTTTGTGGCTTTTGCCACAAAACATTAAGAACAGTCTGCTTTCTGAAGCAGATATAAAGATGAATAATTATTTGTGTATTATTATATAGGAGGAAATAAACATGGCAAGAGATATGACTCCAGTACTCAAGAGATGTAGAAGTCTTGGAATTGACCCTACATTCCTTGGTCTTGATAAGAAGTCTAATAGAAATGCTAGAGCTGGTAGAAAACAGAGCGAATATGGTCTTCAGCTCAAAGAGAAGCAGAAGGCAAAATTCATCTATGGTGTTTTAGAGAAGCCTTTCAGAAACAACTTTGCAAGAGCTCAGAAATTAAAGTATGGTACAACAGGTGAAAACCTTATGATTATCCTTGAGCTTCGTCTCGACAATGTACTTTTCAGAATGGGTTATGGTCGTACAAGAAAAGAGTCAAGACAGATTATCGATCACAAGCATGTACTTGTAAACGGTAAATGCGTAAACATCCCTTCATATGAAGTAAAACCTGGTGATGTTATCGAAATCAAAGAGAAGCACAAAGGTGCTCAGAGATATAAGGATATTCTTGAAGTAACAGACGGAAGAATCGTACCAGAGTGGCTTGAAGCTGACCATGAGAAACTTTCCGGAGTAGTTAAGGAAATCCCAACAAGAGAGCAGATAGATGTTCCTGTAAATGAAGTGCTTATCGTCGAGTTATATTCTAAGTAATATTAACTGGCAGCAAAGCATAACACCCAAAAGGAGGTACTTAGAGTGCTTGATTTTAAAGAACCAAATATTGAGATAGCTGAGATTTCAGAAGATAAAAGATATGGACGGTTTGTAGTTGAACCTCTGGAAAGAGGATATGGTACAACTTTGGGTAATTCTCTTAGAAGAATTATGCTTTCATCATTGCCGGGTACAGCCGTTAGTCATATTAAAATTGACGGCGTGGTTCATGAGTTTGCTGCAATTCCTGGAGTAAAGGAAGATGTTACGGAAATCATTATGAATATCAAGAGTCTTGCTATTAAAAACAACAGCGAGACAAATGAGACAAAGACAGCTTATATTGAAGCTTCTGGTGAGTGTGTCGTAACAGCAGCAGATATTCAGGTGGATCAGGATATCGAGATTATGAATCCGGATCAGGTTATAGCTACACTCAGTGGCGGACCTGATTGCAAATTATATATCGAGATGACAATTGTAAATGGTCGTGGTTATATCAGCTCTGATAAGAATAAGAGAGAGGATTTACCAATCAATGTAATTGCAATTGATTCTATCTTTACACCGGTAGAGAGAGTAAACATCAAGATTGAGAATACTCGTGTTGGTCAGATAACTGATTACGATAAGTTAACAATAGAAGTATATACAAATGGAACTATTGAGCCGATTGATGCTATCAGTTTGGCAGCAAAAGTTCAGAGTGACCATTTGAAATCATTCATCAATCTTTCAGACAAGACATCAAGCATTCAGGTGATTGCCGAGAAACCGGACAATACTGAAGACAAGGTGAAAGAGATGAACATTGATGAGCTTGAGCTCTCAGTACGTTCATACAATTGCTTAAAGAGAGCCGGTATAAATACTGTCGGTGAACTTTGCAATCGTACATCTGAGGATATGATGAAGGTTAGAAACCTTGGACGTAAGTCATTAGAAGAAGTTATAGCTAAATTGAAAGAGTTAAACCTTTCATTTAACTTAAGCGAAGATTAATTAGGAGGTAAGCACACATGGCAGGCTATAGAAAACTTGGAAGAACTTCCAGTCAGAGAAAAGCATTGCTTCGTAATCAGGTAACAGATTTGTTATACTATGGAAAAATCGTTACAACGGAAGCTAAGGCAAAAGAAATCCGTAAGATTGCAGAAGGTATCATTGCTTTAGGCGTAAAAGAGTGCAATAATTTTGATACAGTGAAAGTTACTGCTAAGGTAGCTCGTAAAGATAAAGATGGTAAGAGAGTTAAAGAAGTTGTAGACGGTAAGAAAGTTACAGTTTATGACGAAGTAGAGAAGGAAATCAAGAAAGATCAGCCTTCAAGACTTCATGCAAGAAGACAGATGCAGAAAACTCTTTTCACAGTTACAGAAGTTCCTGCTGATAAGCAGAGCCGCAGAAAAGATACAAAGAAAGTTGATGTTGTATCTAAGGTTCTTGACGAAATCGCACCAAAATACACAGACCGCAACGGTGGATATACACGTATCGTAAAGATTGGTCAGCGTAAAGGTGACGCAGCTATGGAAGTACTTATTGAGTTAGTATAATTCAGTAACAAGAATAATATAAATATAAATAGGGCTATCACATATGTGGTAGCCTATTTTGTATAATAGGAAATTTTGTCTGCAAAATGAAAGTTGGTGACAGCATGGAGAACATGATAGACGCAAAAGGACTGGTGCATGAGTATTCAAGACGTGATGAAAATGGTAATGTCACTGAGATAAAGAGAGCACTTGACGGTATTGATATTAAAGTGAAGCAGGGAGATTTTATAGCTGTTTTGGGAGCAAATGGATCAGGTAAATCGACATTTGCAAAACATTTGAATGCACTTCTTGTACCTACAGAGGGAACACTGTTTGTAAACGGTATGGACACTTCTGACAGTGATAATGATTTGAAAATAAGACAAACAGCGGGTATGGTATTTCAAAATCCTGACAATCAGATAATATCAAATGTAGTTGAGGAGGATGTCGGATTCGGTCCCGAAAATATAGGAGTGCCAACTGAGGAAATATGGAAAAGAGTAGAAAAGAGCCTTAAAGCTGTCGGAATGACGGCATATAGAAAATCTTCACCAAACCATTTGTCGGGTGGTCAGAAACAGAGGGTTGCAATAGCGGGCATAATGGCGATGAAGCCAAAGTGCATAATACTTGATGAGCCGACAGCAATGTTAGACCCGGTAGGCCGTAAAATGGTAATCGACACGGTAACTGAACTTAACAAAAAAGAGGGGATAACGATTATACTCATAACTCATTATATGGAGGAAGTTGTGGGTGCAGATTATGTATATGTGATGTCTGACGGAAAAGTACAGATGCAGGGAAAACCAAGACAGATATTTGCAAAAGCAGAAGAACTTGAACAATATAGATTGACAATACCTGAAATTACAAAAATTGCATTGGAATTGAATAAAAAAGGTATGAATATACCGAAAGACATTTTGAGTGCAGAGGAACTTGTGGGATTTCTTGGTAGTATGGGTTGATTTGGAGGTTGAGCATGGGAATCAGACTTGAAAATGTAAATTATGTATATGCTGCCGGGACTGCTGAGGAAAAAAAGGCATTAGACAATATAAATCTTACGATAAATGATGGGGAATTTATAGGTCTTGTAGGACATACAGGTTCCGGAAAATCAACACTCACACAGATTTTAAACGGACTTGAGAAAGCGACATCAGGCAGTGTTTTCTATAATGAAAGAAATATATACGATAAAGACTTTAAAATGAAAGAGTTAAGGGGAAATGTGGGATTGGTGTTCCAGTATCCGGAACATCAGTTGTTTGAGGTTTCCGTAATAGAAGATGTTAAATACGGGCCTAAAAATCTCGGACTTGATAACCTTGAAATAGAAATGAGGTCATTTGAAGCCCTTAAAATGGTAGGAATAGGTGATGACTTGCTTGACGCATCACCGTTTGCATTGTCGGGAGGACAGAAGAGGCGTGTAGCCATAGCGGGTGTGCTTGCAATGAAACCAAAGATACTCATACTTGATGAACCGATGGCGGGACTTGACCCGGCAGGACGTGATGAGATACTTGAACTTCTCGCAAAGCTTCACAGAGAAAACGATATGACGATACTCCTTGTGTCACACAGCATGGATGATGTTGCAAAATATGTTGACAGAATGCTTGTAATGAATGACGGAAAGATTGTTCTTGACGGAGAACCAAGGAAAGTGTTTAAATATCAGAGGGAACTTGAAGATATAGGGCTTGGTGTGCCGCAGGCAACAAATGTTATACACAAACTGAATGCTATCGGAGCAGGTATAGAGGAAGAATGTATAACACCGAAAGAAGCGGCAGATGCTATTTATAACAGATACATGAAAGGGAACAAATGATTAGAGATATTACCATCGGACAATATTATGCGACAGATTCAGTGATACACAGACTTGACCCGAGAGTAAAAGTAGTTGGAACATTAGCATATCTAATATCATTATTTTGTTTTAACAAATTCGGCGGATATATAATAGCGGCTTTGTTTTTTGCGATACTTGTAAAAATATCACATGTGCCGTTTAAGTTTATGGTAAAAGGACTTAAACCCATTATGTTTATGCTTATATTTACGGCGGCATTAAATTTGTTTTGGACTCCCGGAGAAGTGGTGCTTGTCAAGGCATGGGTGTTTACGATTACGCTTGAGGGTGTAAAGCGTTCAATTTTCATGGCATTGAGACTTACATTTCTCATTATAGGCTCATCGCTTATGACACTTACGACAACACCGAATCAGCTTACGGATGCACTCGAAAAGCTGTTGAAACCGTTAAATAAAATAAAAGTACCTGTGCATGAGATTGCAATGATGATGTCTATAGCACTTAGATTTATACCGATACTCGTAGATGAGACTGATAAGATAATGAAAGCGCAGATGGCAAGAGGTGCGGATTTTGAGTCGGGCAATTTTATACAGAGAATAAAAGCAATGCTTCCGATACTTATACCGTTGTTTATATCGGCGGCAAGAAGGGCGAATGACCTTGCACTTGCTATGGATGCGAGATGTTATCACGGCGGAGACGGCAGAACAAAAATGAAACCGTTACAGTATGGCAGGAATGATGCTATGGCGTATCTCAGCGTCGTTCTTTATATTATTGTTTTGATAGTGACATTGAAATTTGTTATGTTTTAATTTTATACAAGTTATTTAACTGAAACGGTGAAAAGTTTCCGATAATTGACATAAAGTCATAAATATAGTAAAGTAAAAAGGCATAAGGATTTAAAATATAATTAAAAAAATCCTTGGCAGGGGCGCCGAAGTTGTATATAACCAATTTCGGTAAGTACGAAATGGTGTCGCATATGCGGCACCATTTTGTCATTAAGAAATATTTCTGTTGCTGGCTGCACACAAAGAAGTGAGGACAGTAACATATTCCCTGAAATTGCCCGTATATTCGTTTAATGGAGGAAAAAAAGAATATGATAGTTCAACCTAAAGTAAGAGGATTTATGTGTACTACAGCTCATCCGGAGGGATGTAAACAGGCTGTAAAAGCTCAAATAGATTATGTTAAAGAGATGCCAAAGACAGAAGGACCAAAGAAAGTGCTTGTGATAGGAGCTTCTATGGGCTATGGTCTTGCGAGCAGAATAGCAGTTACATATTCATGTGACGCCGATACTGTAGGTGTGATTTTTGATAAACCGGGAAAAGAAAAGAGAACAGGAACAGCCGGATGGTACAATACGGTTGCTTTTGAAGAATTTGCAGCAAAAGACGGTCATTATGCGAAGACAATAAACGGTGATGCATTTTCAGATGAGATAAAAAAAGAAACAATTGAACTTATTAAAAAGGATTTAGGCAAAATTGACATGGTAATCTACAGTGTTGCCGCACCCAGAAGAAAAGCTCCGGACGGAGAGACATACCGTTCTGTTTTGAAAACGACAGATGGAGAGTATACCAACAAAACTATCGACCTTTCCACAAATGAAATATCAGAGGTGACATTAGAGCCTGCTACACAGGAAGAAATAGATGCCACAGTTAAGGTTATGGGTGGAGAGGACTGGCGTTTATGGATTGACGCCATGAAAGATGCAGATGTACTTGCAGACAATGCAGTGACAGTTGCATACTCATATATCGGACCTGTACTTACACATCCTATATATTTTGACGGTTCGATTGGAAAAGCAAAACAGGATTTATATAAAACAGCAGACGAGATAGATGAGCAGGTAGACGGAGTAAAGGCATACGTTTCAGTAAACAAGGCTGTTGTGACACAGTCAAGTGCAGCAATTCCTATTGTGCCGCTTTATCTTTCAATTCTTTTGAAAGTCATGAAAGAGAAAAATCTGCATGAGGACTGTATACAGCAGATGTACAGACTTGTGCATGACAGATTGTGCAATCCTTCAGGGGTTCCTGTAGATGACATGAGACTTATAAGAATGGACGATTATGAGATGAAGCCTGAAGTCCAGCAGGCAGTTGAGAAAGTGTGGAATGAGATTTCACAGGACAATTTGGCAGAAGTCGCAGATATTGATGAGTATTGGAAAGAATTTTACGAGATATTCGGATTTAAAATAGCTGGTGTTGACTATGATGCGGATTGTGATATACAGGTGCAGATACCAAGCCTTAGTTAATTTTATGTTTAGGATTATAAGATTATAAAATATAAATACATTTTGATAAAGATTATATAAGACACATAAGAAAGGCGGATAAGTTTATGTGTAAGTATGAAAAAGACTGGCAGATACTTGTTGTTGATGATAAAAAAACAAATCTTATGCTGGCAGAAAAGATACTGCAGGAAGAATTTAATGTAAGTATGGCGCAGTCGGGTACAGAGGCTATTGCTTTTCTTGAGAAAAATATTGTTGATCTTGTTTTGCTTGATTTACATATGCCGGATATGAACGGATTTGAAGTAATGTCAGAAATCAGACATAATGAAAATATACCTGTAGACCTTCCGGTGATTTTCCTTACGGCCGATGATGATAAGGCAATGGAAGTGAGAAGTTTTAAAGAAGGTGCTCAGGATTTTATAGCCAAACCTTTTGTGCCTGAAATTATGATTCAGAGAGTAAGAAGGGTTATACAGCTTGATAAATTGCAAAAAAATCTTCAGGATGAGGTAGATAAACAGACGAGAAAAGCGGAAGAAAAGAAAAAACAGTTTCAGAGGTTATCCATACAGGTTATGCAGTCGCTTGCAGGAGCTATTGATGCAAAGGACAGATATACAAAGGGACATTCACAGAGAGTTGCGATGTATTCAAGAGAGATAGCCGGACGGTATGGATATGATGAAGAGAAGCAGGAGGATGTTTATTTTGCAGGAATGCTGCACGATATAGGGAAAATAGGGATACCAAACGAAATCATAAATAAAACAGGAAAGCTTACTGATGAGGAGTACGAAATCATAAAAACACATCCGTCTATTGGAGGTGATATTTTATCAAATATTTCAGAGATACCTAATATCGCAATCGGTGCAAGATGGCATCATGAGAGATATGACGGTAAAGGATATCCGGATGGTCTTAAGGGAAAGAATATTCCGGAATTGGCGAGAATAATAGGGGTTGCAGATGCGTATGATGCAATGACATCAAAAAGAAGTTATAGAGATGTATTAAGCCAGGAAATTGTTCGTTTGGAGATTAAAAAGGGAAAAGGAACACAATTTGACCCGGTATTTGCTGAGATTATGCTTGAAATGATAGACGAAGACAAAAATTACGATATGCATGAAAAATAATGAATATCATTGATTACATGGCATAAACTAAGATTATGATACCGCCTGGTTTTGGACATACTTATGATACGTAGATGTTTGTTGGGAGGTGTAAGATGTATGAATTAATTAGAAATGCTTTTTTATATACAAAAACAGATATGATATGTGTCATAATGCTGTTTTTGGTTATAATAAAAATATATGGATGGCGAAAAAAAGATATTTTCATGAAACTGTACTTTTCAATAGTTGTGAGCAGCCAGTTTATGGTGACTGCATTTGCAATCGGTCATCTTGCGGATTATGGTGTGCTTAGAATGAACGAGAGTATAAGATACTTTTTTGCAATAATTTCATTTGTGGCATTCGGATTAACTATATTTTTATGGTTTATTTACTCAGGGATATTTCGGGAGTCGGCACTTATATCAAATAAGACAAGTTATCTGTATTGTGCGATACCGTTATTTGTGTATTTTTTTATTGTCATATTATCTTGTTATATAGACGGTTTCTATTATGTTTCGGCAAACGGAGTATTCAAAAAAGGTCCGTATTTTGAATTGTTATTTGTGATTCCGGCAGCATATATGTTGTTTGCAGGTTTTGCTTTGCTTAGAGATGCACTTGATAAAAAGAATGCACAGAGAAGAAAAAGATATGGTATATTGGCAGCATTTATGATTCCGGTATTTTTTGGCTGCATAATACAAAATATGCTGCCCGAAACCAATATGCTTACGCTGGGAGTCTGCATAGGTGTTTTGATAGCATATATGAGTCTAAGTGTGGATGAAGTTGCACAGGAAGTTATAAGAAAAAATATTGAACTTGAATATTCGCAGGCAGAACTGCGTGCAGCACTTGAGGATGAGAAAAGACAACATAATATAGTAGGTTCACTGGCAAATATTTATGTGTTCATGTATTACATTCATATGCGTATGGATGAGTATGATGAAATTAAAAAAATTCCACTTGTCAGTGAAATGGCAGGGGACACCAGAAGCGCATCAGAAGCTTTAAACAGGCTTTTTTCAAATCTGCCGATATCAAATCATATAAATATGATGCTTGAGTTTACTGATTTATCAACACTTGATGAAAGAATGGGAAAGAATAAATATATATCTACAGAGTATAGGGGAAAGCGAAAGGGATGGTGTCGTGCAAGATTTATAGAAGTTGACAGAGACGAAAACGGTAATTTAATGTATGTTCTGTTTGCAGTACAGGATATTTCCGATGAAAAACAGGAGATAGTTGAACTTCAGGACGCCTTAAATTATGCAAATAAAAAGGCATATGTGGACGGTTTGACGGGTGTAAAAAATGTCACTGCATATAAGGAATATACAAAAGAATTAGATAAAAATATCAGGAGTGGAAATGAAAAGTTTGCATTGGCATTATTTGATGTAAACGGTCTTAAATATGTAAATGACAATTTTGGCCATGAAAAAGGAAATATGCTTATTATAGATTCCTGCCGATGTATATGCCGCGCATTTAAAAGAAGTCCGGTATTCAGAATCGGAGGAGATGAATTTGTTGTTGTAGTTGAGGGAGAAGACTTAAACAGTATTGCTCATTGTAAAGATATACTTAAAGAACAGTTTGAACAGATAAACGAAATGTATACGGATGAATATATTGCATCTGTGGCTGTTGGAATTGTAGAATACGACAGGAAAAAATACAGTTGCTTTGATGATATTTTCAAGAGAGCAGACGAAATTATGTATGAGAATAAACAGGAGATAAAGAGCAATCACGAAAATGCATGGATGAAGCGATAGCAGGATTTGAAACCTCAGACATGAATAGGATTGAGTTTTTTCGGTGTTATAGTAGAAATTCGTTGTGCAAATAGCAAAAAAAGTGTATAATATAACTATAACAATTTATGAAAAATAGCTAATTATAATAGCCGTTTGGAACAGGGGGTATGACCTATGAAGAAGATTATTACGATAAGCAGACAGTATGGAAGTGGTGGACGTGAAATTGGTCAAAAGCTGGCTGAACATTACAACATACCATTTTATGATAATGAAATCATTACAAGAGCGGCAAAGGAAAGCGGTTTTGCCGAGGAAACATTTGCGAGAGCTGAGGACAAAGCAACAAACAGTCTTTTATATTCTCTTGCCATGGGCATAAATGTCTATGGAAATCAGGATTTTGGATTTAGCGGACTTTCACTTGATGACAGGATTTTTCTTGCGCAGTCTGATGTTATCAGAAAAGTTGCAGAGGAGGGACCTTGCATTATTGTAGGAAGATGTGCTGATTATGTTTTGAAGGAAAGAGATGATGTATGCAACCTCTTTATTAAAGCAGCTATGACATTCAGAATAGAAAGAGCCATAAGCGAATACGGCATTGAAGAAAGCAAGGCAGCGGATGTTATCATGAAAAATGATAAGCGCAGAGGCAATTATTATAATTATCATGTTGGTGAAAAATGGACAGATTTAAATAATTATGACCTTGTTATCAGAAGTGATCTTTTTGGAATTGATAATGCCGTGAAGAGTATTTGTACATATCTTGGAGAGTGACACATGTAGGTCGGCTTGAAAGGAGTATAATATATGGAGCAGGTTCTTGAAAAAATGAGAGACATTATACGCAGTGGAGGAAACATAGTTGTATTAGCCGGTATGAATATTACATATGATATTGGTCTTAACGGCGTTACGGCTGAACATATTGCGTATGACATTGAACAAAAGTATGGCTATTCAAATGATGAGATAGCGTCCTCGCTTTTTTATACACGGCGTGCAGAACTATTCTTTAAATATTATAAGGAAGTTATACTGAATATTGAAAATCCACAGCCGTCATCTATTCATTATGGGATATATAAGTTACAGCAGTGCAGTAAGCTGAGTGCTGTAGTTACACGTTCAGTGTATTCTCTGTATGAAAAGGTTGGCTGCAATAATGTGATTCAGCTTCATGGTTCGGTAGATAAGAACATATGTCCAAAGTGCAAGAAACTGTATGACTCAGCATATATAAAACACTCAAAAGGAATTCCTGTCTGCGAACAGTGCGGAATACCGCTTCGTCCCGGTTTTTCATTGCTGGGAGAGATGCTTGACAATGGAAAGATAAGTCAGGCAAGCAACGCTGTTGAGAATGCAAACATACTTCTGGTGTTGGGAGCCAGTATAAACTCGACTTTATGCCGTTATATGGTTAAATATTATAATGGGGACAAACTTCTTCTTTTAAATGATAAGGAAAAAGTCGGTGATGAACGTGCGAATTACAGGGCATATGGCAATATCAGGGAGATGTTTGCTAAGGTTATGGATTTTTAAAAGTATTAGGAAAAATATAAATTGCAAATTATAAGAAATTATTTTTGGCAGGATTTCATATGTTGTATTTTGAAATCCTGCCAAAATCGGTTAGGAGCAACAGTTTTGAATTTAAATGAACAGCAGAAAAAGTCAATAGAACATTTTAACGGGCCCTGCCTCGTTGTAGGAACACCGGGTTCAGGAAAGACAAGAGTTATAACCGAACGTGTAAAATATCTTGTCGAAGAAAAAGGTGTAAAAAATACAAATATTCTTGTTATCACTTTCACAAAAGCGGCAGCCGTACAGATGAAAAAAAGATATGAAGCTATGGTATCGGGGGATGCCAAAAGAGTATACTTTGGTACATTTCATGCCATATTTTTCACAATATTAAAATATGCATATCACTATACTGCGGATAATATTATACGTGATGATGTCAAACGCCAGCTTTTGAGGGAACTTGCCAACAAGGAAGAAATAGAAATGCAGGACGAAAATGATTTTCTGAATGAGCTTGTAAGCGAGATAAGCAAAGTCAAAGGAGAAATGTTAGACTTAAGGCATTATTATTCGCCAAACTGTCCCGGGGAGTCGTTTAGAAGAATATATTCAGGTTATCAGAGTATATTGGAGAGCAGAAAGCTTATTGATTTTGATGATATGCTGGTGTACTGTTATGAGCTTTTAAAAGCAAGAGAGGATATAAGGCAGATGTGGCAGAGGCAGTATCCTTATATTCTTATAGATGAGTTTCAGGATATAAATAAGGTTCAGTATGATATAGTAAAAATGCTTGCATCGCCTAAAAACAATCTGTTTATAGTCGGGGATGATGACCAGTCTATTTACGGATTCAGGGGTGCAAAACCTGATATTATGAAACAGTTTTTAAAGGATTATACGGATGCGAAAAAATATGTACTTGGCATAAATTACAGATGCAGCAAAAGTATAGTTGAATCAGCATCAAAACTTATTGCCAAAAATGAAAACAGGCTTGAAAAAAGGCTTGAGGCATACAATGAATACGGTGAGGAAGTCGAAATAAAGGAATTTAACAGGGTATCGGAGGAATGTGAGAACATAAGGGCAAAAATTCTTCAATACAAAGACAAAGGTATTCCATACAGTGAGATGGCGGTTCTTTTCAGAACAAATACACAGGCGAGAACGCTCAGTTCAAAACTTATGGAATTTAATATTCCTTTTGTTATGAAAGAATGTATTCCAAATATTTATGACCATTGGATTGCAAAAGATATTATAACATACATCAAAATAGCGCGTGGCAGCAGGGAGAGAGCAGATTTCCTTCGCATAATTAACAGACCCAAAAGGTATGTGCACAGAGCATCATTTACCGAAAATATTGTTGATATGGAGGAACTTAAAAGCTTTTATGAAGATAAGGAATGGATGTTAGACAGACTTGAACAGTTTGAGTACGATATGGGAATGCTTGCTAATCTCAAACCGTTTGCGGCAATAAATTTTATCAGAAATGGAATAGGTTATGATGACTATATAAAAGATTATGCCGATTATAAGGGAGTGCGACCTGATGAAATGATGGATTTTCTGGATGAACTTCAGGACGAGGCAAAAAGTTATGACAATTTTGAGGACTGGTTTGAATATATAAAGGCATACAGTGATGAATTAAAGGAGCAGGCGGCAAAGAGCAGAATGTTAAACAACGGACAGGAACAGTCGGATGCTGTTCTGCTTATGACAATGCATGGAGTAAAAGGACTTGAATATGAGTGTGTTTTTATACCTGACGCTAATGAGGGGGTTACACCGCATTCAAAGGCTGTTCTGGATGCCGATATGGAAGAAGAGAGAAGAATGTTTTATGTGGCTGTCACAAGGGCAAAAAAACATCTTCATATATATTATGTGAAAGAGAGATTTAACAAAGAGGCCGGTGTATCAAGATTTGTCTATGAAATTCAGGGGAAAGATTTTGAGAGGGCGCAAAAAGAAAAAGTGGAACAAAATCATATAAGGACAATAGCTTCTGAGAATGAAAAAAGAAGTTTGAAAAACAGCGGAGCAAAAAAACAGGTTAATTCAAATCCATATGTTTATGGACAGACAAATTTACGATACAAGAAGAGATAAAGGGCTGTAATATTTAAGAAAAATCGTGACAATAGAGCATTGCTGTGCTATTATGAGTTGTGTTAAAGTCGTTAAGCATTACGGTTTTCGTCTATGATACAGTCACAGACAGTTAAGCAGAATAATGTATATATTTTTATATGGCGGCTTAAAATATATATCCGGGATGGATATAAAAAAGAATGGAATAGGGAAAATTTATGAATTTTAAGATTACAAAAGAATGGACAAAAAGCTTTTTTATGATGATTATTGCCGTCATACTTATGGGTATGTGCGTATCAATGCTCGTACTCAGTGATATGGGAACTGACCCGTATTCGGCAATGAACTATGGAATTTCAGCAAAACTTGGCATGACATTTGGAAATTATCAGCTTATTTCAAATCTTGTACTTCTTGTAATAGTTGTGATTTTTGAGAGAAATCTTATAGGAACGGGTACACTTGGAAATATGATACTTGTGGGTTATTCTGCCGATTTCTTTACATGGGTATTTAAAAATGTATTCCATGTACCGGCACATCTTGGCATGGGTGCAAGGATTACTTTTTTGGTACCGGGACTTATAATTTTTGTGATTATGGCAGCCGTTTATATGCAGAGCGGACATGGTACAGCACCGTATGATGCGGTTTCGTTTCTTATAAGTGACAAGATAAAGAAATATACGGGAAAAGATACGTTCAGAGTAGTGAGAATAATATATGACCTTGTAGCCACATGTATAGGATATGCAGCAGGTGGGGAAGTTGGTATTATGACGGTTTGTATGGTCATAATGATGGGACCGACCGTTGACTATGTCGGCAGGATCTTTGAGAAGCATAGAAATAAGGTGGAGGAAGCAAATGGCTGAAACTTTGGAAAATAAAAAAGACAAATCAGCTTTTAAAGCAGAAAAAAGGGCAGCTATAAAGGCTGCAAGAGATAAAGCAAAAGCGGCAGCAGGAAAAGAAGTAAAAGTTATTACAGCAGAAGAAAAAATATACAGAAATGCGGCTGCACTTATGGGTGCTGTTGACTGTATCGAACGATTTGAGAGAATTTATTATACAATGAACAGTGCGGCAAAGAAGTTTAATAAGATACAGGGGTATCGTGATGCTGACGAGAAAAGACAGGAATGTCTTGAAATAGCTGATATTGCCGTAAAAGACGGAACGGTGAAAGTGTTTAACAATGCTGTTCTGACATTGAAAGAAGCAAAAACAAAAAGTGACTATGCCGATGCCATTGAAAACTTTAAGCGGTGTAAAAAGTTCAAATACAATATGGAAAAGTGCGATAAGTATATTGCTGAATGTAATCAGGGAATTGCAAAACTTGAGACAAAGGCGGCATATAAAAGAAGAGGAATAGTAGTGGCAGTTTTCGTACTTTTATTTATAGTATTTTTGAAAACTCCTGCATTTCCTATGGTTAAAGGAATGTATCATCAGTCACAGGGCAAATATAAGCTTGCAATTGCCAACTACAAAGAGTCAAACGGTTTTTTGGTGGCAAGCGGAAATATGAAAAAGTGCTATTATCATATCGGACTTAAAAAAGAGGAAAAAGGCAAATTAAAATCAGCACTTATAAATTATAAAAAAGCTGAGACAAAATACGATGCACAAGCGAGAGCAGCGAAGATTGAAAAAACTTTTATAACTGAAGCAAAGCCAGGTGACGTGGTTATATTCGGTACAGCCAACTGGGTCATACTTGACAGGAAATCAGATGAAAAAGTGCTTATGATGAAAGAAAAAGTCGGAAAAAAGAAAAGATTTTCGATGGAAGAGTCAGAAAGCAATGACTGGTATGAGTCAAAGGCACGCCGCTGGTTAAATACCAAACAGCTCAAAAAATATTCAGACAATGAGATGGCACTTATCGTAGTCCAAAATTATGTACAATCAGCACAGGACAGCAGCTTTCCGGAATATTTCTTTGAGTTGTCAAAAGCTGAATATGAAAAATACAAAGATTTAATTCCGGCGGGAGAAAATGCATATTGGCTTAAGGAACCCGCACAAAATTCAAATGAGATATTGTGTGTACAGCCGGATGGAACTTTAAAAGGTGAAGATGTGTCAAATGGAGAAATACAGTTAAGACAGGCATGCTGGATTGATTTAAACAAAAGTACTGAAATTTCGGCAGACGCTAAGAAATAATAAATAAAATGAGGGAAATTTATGAGATTTGCAGCAGAAGAGCAAAGGGTGAAGGTGACGGGACGAACTATATTCAGAGATGGTATAAGGTATCTCGGATATACGGGTACAAGTATTTCATTTAGATTTAGCGGAAAGACAGCAAAGGCAAAACTTTTGTCAGATGCATCCACACATAGCAAAAAAGATTATGCATGGGTGGCGGTATATGTAAAAGAAGAAAAAGATGGTGATGTGTCATACGGCGCTTTGTGTGATGATAAGCCATATAAAAGATTTTGTCTTGATAAGGATGAGGCAGAATATGTGCTTTATGATGAAGCAGAGGAAAAAACAGTCACAATAACGCTTATAAAATATTCAGAAGCAGAATATGCGGCATGTGGCATCGAATGGATTGAGACAGACAGTGATTCGGTTTTGGAGCCACCATTGCCTAAAAAACTCAAGATAGAGATGATAGGGGATTCGATTACATGCGGATACGGCAATGAGGGAAATGTTGATGAAGCGGAACATGACACATCAGAGGAAAATCCGATGAAAGCATATTCGCTGCTTACGGCAACGCATCTTGACGCAGATGTAAATGTCGTTGCATGGAACGGAAAAGGCGTTATTACTGCATACATAGGTGATGATGTACCCAAAGTAAAGGATGCGGGATGGCTTGTTCCGATGCTTTATGAATATGTCGATGCGGGATGTGAGAGAGATTATCTCCATACACCCGTGAACGAATGGGAAAAATGGGACAATAGTTTATTTGTGCCGGATTTAATAACTGTTTACCTCGGAACAAATGATGCAAGCTATACTGACAATGATAATGCAAGAAATCAGGAATTTATTGACGGATATGTAAAATTCATTGACACAATAAAATCTAAAAATCCTGACATTCCTATTTTATGTATGCTTGGAACGATGGACAAAAGATTATGTAAAAGTGTATCAGATGCGGTTAAGATTGTTAATGAAAAACATTCAGAACAAAATGTTTATTATCTTGACCTGCCGCCACAGGAAGATGCCGACGGGCTTGGAATAAACTGGCATCCGACAGAGGCTACACACCGCAAAGCAGCATCGCTTGTTGAGAACAGAATAAAAGACATATTATCGGGAAGCGGAAAATCTGATGAAATCTGATAATTGAATAGAGAAATGATACAGGCTGTGTTATAATAAATCCATTGACGGAAGAGATTATGGCACAGCTTTTTTTGAAGAAAAGCACACGAGATGAAAGGTTATGAGAAAATGAAAAATGAACTGAGAAAGTTTATGTATTCAATTATAGTTTTAATGATGTTTTTGGGGATAAGTCTGTTTTACAGTGATACTGCGTCAGCAGATGAATCTTCTATAGTTAAATTAAAGGTTGGCTTTTATCAGCTTGACAATTTTTTCGACTATGATTCATCGGGCAATGAATGTGGCTATGGAGTAGATTATCTGAATGAAATATCCAAATTTTCAAGTATTCATTTTGAATACAGCTATATAAGAGTAAGGTCATGGGAAGACTTATCAAAATTTCTTGAGAGTGGGAAATTAGACATTATAATGCCGGTGTCAGAGCCGTTGAAAACATCCAGTACAGGCAGTCATTTCAGTTATACTACGGAAGACATAATGACTACATACCATTCAATTATGACGAAGAAAAAAAGGGGTGACCTTTTTTATGAGGATTATGACAGCATTGGAAAAATGAAGATTGCCATAACAAAAGGAACTTTTGAGTATACAGGAATGAAGTCATATTTGAAATCAATAAAAGTTTATGACAACCTTATTTATTTTGATAATTATAATGAATGTAAAGAAGCACTCGATGCGAATAAGGTAGATGGTCTTATAAGCAATGTAATGGATCTAACTTCAGATATGAAAATTTTATCAAAATTCAGTGTCACACATAACTATATTGTTATGAAAGAAATAAATCCATATTATAAGGATTTGAATAAAGCACTTACGGAGTTAAAACTTGCAGAACCTACATTTCAAACTGATTTAACTAAAAAGTATTTTCCGGAGAGAGTTTACACTCCTTTGGGAAAGTATGAAATAAATTATCTTAAACACAATAAAACATTAAATGTTGCTACATATGCGGACTATAGACCGATAAGTTATTATGATAAAAAGAGTCATAAATATAAGGGAATAGCTATTGATCTTATGGATGAGGTTGCAGAAAATCTCGGTATTAAATTTAACTATTTTTCAATAGATACAGAAAATCCATATGATATGCTTGAGAATACAAAAACGGATATAGTGATGCCAGTCTATGTAGACAATGTGATGTTTTACAGAAAGTATTTTATGACAAAAAGCCTGTTAAATTCAAATATAAATTATATAATAAGAAGCAATCATAGTGAACTTGGCAGTTCGGCACGCATAGCGGTAGTAAAAAAATACAAATATGTATATGACTGTATAATGAAAAAAACAGAGTATGATATTATAGAGTATAATTCTGTTGATGATGCGTGTGATGCGGTAAATGATGGGGCGGTTGACGCTTTTGCAACTGGCACATATGTTGCAAAAGCAATATTGCAGAGTCCAAGATATAAACAATTGGACATAAAGGAGTTTGATGAAGTGGCATTGCCGTGTGGACTTGCAATTCATAATGATTCTATCTTAGAGTCTGCCTTGAATAAAGGAATCCAGCTTGTTACGGAGGAGGAGCGGCGAAGCATCATAAATAAGGATACGGTGTATAACTGGTCTGACCTTTCATTGTATGATAAGTTCTATTCATATAGTGATATTATTGCATTTATATTGTTGATAGTTATTTTTACATGGGTTGCTGTGTCTATGTATATAAACAACAAAAAGAAAATGATAGCTCAGATACAGCAAAAGAGTGATGAAGCCATAAAAGCAAGCCGGGCAAAAACAGACTTTCTGTCGAGAATGAGTCATGAGATACGAACACCTATGAATGCAATACTTGGTATGGCGGAAATAGGACAGTCAAGTACGGATATAAATAAAAAGGATGAATGTATAGACCAGATAGTAGAGTCAGGAAACTTTTTGCTGCAGATAATAAATGATATTCTAGATATGAATAAGATAGAGCAGAATAAAATTGAACTGAATGAAGAATATGTTGACAGCATGAAATTCGTAGGCTCAATAGAACAAATGCTAAAGGCAAATGCAAAGAATTATGATGTTGAACTGAGAACTGATTTTAGCAGATACAGATCATTTCTTATCAAGATTGACCCGGTAAGAACAAAGCAGATTTATGTGAATATCATAAATAATGCGTTGAAATTTTCAGATAAAGGCTCATTTGTCGAATGGAACATGGGTGCGGAAGATATAGGTGAAAACCGTGTTCATATTCATTGTGAGATAAAAGATTATGGATGTGGAATGAGCAAGGAATTTCAGAAAAAAATGTTTGTACCGTTTGAACAGGAGTACAATGAATTTACAAATAAAGTCCAGGGAACAGGACTGGGACTTACCATAGTAAAAAATCTCGTTGATATGATGGACGGAACTATTGAGTGTCAAAGTGAGCCAATGAAAGGAACAACCTTTATAATTGACTTTGAAAGAGACATTCAAAATATTGATGAAGAAAAAGATAATTTGGAAGAAAAAACTGATGAGAGCATACTGGAAGGCAAAAATGTACTGCTTGCAGAGGATAATGATATAAATGCAGCGGTAGCAATTGAGATATTAAAAGCACACGGCATGAATGTAGAGTGGGCAAAGGACGGACAGGAAGTAGTTGACAAATATCTGCGTTCTGTAAAAGGTGAATACGACATAATACTCATGGATGTAAGAATGCCAAAACTTGACGGAATGCAGGCAACAAAGATTATAAGAAACTCTTCGCACGAAGAAGCAAAGGACATTCCTATAGTAGCCATGACAGCAGATGCATTTGACGAAGATATAAAGAGAACAATGCAGGCGGGAATGAATGAACATCTGACAAAACCGATTGATATAAAAGTTCTTATATCAACGCTTATATCACTTCTTGACAAGTGAAAAATCTACCCTTGACATTTAGGTTAAAAATGCGTTAATATATACGGCAGAGTGAGATTTAGGTCACACGAAGGGGTACACCACCACGGGTGTAATTCTTTGTGTGACCTTTTTTAGTTTGAAAGGAGAGCGATTAATGGTACATATTAACGGAAAAGATGAAAATGCAGCAGGTATGACTATCCAGAAATACCTTGATGAAAATGACTATATAGTCACACATATTGCAGTTGAGTGCAATGAAAAAATTGTGGATAAAAATGATTATTCAAGTTATGTTTTAAAAGATAATGACATTGTTGAAATAGTAAGTTTTGTCGGCGGCGGCAGTGTAAAAAAGTCATAAACGCAGAAAAACAGCACAGAAATGGAGGAATAATATGTCTAAAGATACATTTACATTAGGTGGAAAGGAATTTTCATCAAGATTTATTTTAGGTTCAGGAAAATATTCAATGGAGCTTATCAAAGCGGCTGTAGAGAATGCGGGTGCCCAGATAATTACGCTTGCAGTGCGCAGAACAAATACAAAGAAGAGTGAAAATATTCTCGACTATATTCCGGAGGGAGTTACACTTCTTCCTAATACATCAGGAGCAAGAGATGCAAAAGAAGCGGTAAGAATCGCAAGAATGTCAAGAGAACTCGGATGCGGAGATTTTGTAAAGATTGAGATTATGAAAGACAGCAAATATCTTCTTCCTGATAATGCGGAGACGGTAAAAGCTACAGAAATTCTTGCAAAAGAAGGATTTACGGTACTTCCTTATATGTATCCTGACCTTTACACGGCAAGAGACCTTGCAAATGCAGGTGCAGCAGCAATCATGCCGCTTGCTTCACCTATCGGCTCAAATAAAGGTCTTGCTACAAAAGAATTTATCCAGATAATAATTGATGAGTCAGATTTGCCGGTTATAGTTGATGCAGGTATCGGCAAACCGTCACAGGCATGTGAGGCTATGGAGATGGGAGCAGCAGCAATCATGGCAAATACAGCCATCGCAACAGCAGGAGATATTCCGGCAATGGCAGGAGCTTTCAAGTCAGCGATTGAAGCAGGAAGAAGTGCTTATCTTGCAGGACTTGGAAGAGTGCTTGAAAGAGGGGCACAGGCATCTGACCCGCTTACAGGATTTTTGAGAGATTAATTTTGACACAATAATCCGGATATGATGCAAGGGTCAAAATACCTTTTGATTCTAACATCTTAATATAAGTTAATCATAATGTCATTTTGGATGAGTTTTATATACAGTTACAGTAGGAAAGAGGTAGAACATGGCTGAAAATCAATTTTTTGTAGACTCTGACAAATTATCAGAGAAAGCGTTGGAACATAAACATAAGCTGGAGACTGATCCAGCATGCCGTACAAATCATATGGAATATATGGAGGGAATGGAGCAGATTAATTCTGACATTATGGATAAGGTTCTTTCGCAGATGGATTCATATGATTATGATTCATATACTGCTGTTGATGTGCGCAGGGCATTAAACAGTGAGACTTGCAGTGTAGAGGATTTTAAGGCACTTTTGTCACCGGCAGCAGCTCCTTTTCTCGAGGAGATGGCACAGAAGGCTAAGATAGAGACAAGTAAACATTTTGGCAATACAGTATATCTTTTTACACCGCTTTATATTGCTAATTATTGTGAAAATTACTGCGTTTATTGCGGATTTAACTGTTACAATGATATTAACAGAAAGAAACTTAATGCCGATGAAATAGAGCATGAAATGAAAGTCATTGCAGATTCGGGTATTGAAGAAATTCTTATGCTTACAGGTGAGAGCAGAAGTGCAAGTGATGTTAAGTATATAGGTGAGGCTTGCAAGCTTGCTTCAAAGTATTTTAGGAATGTTGGTCTTGAAATTTATCCGGTAAACAGTGATGAATACAAATATCTTCATGAATGTGGAGCTGATTACATCACGGTTTTTCAGGAGACATACAATTCTGACAAATATGAAACCCTTCATCTTATGGGACATAAGAGAGTATTCCCATATAGATTTGAAGCTCAGGAACGTGCAATAATGGGAGGAATGAGAGGCGTTGGTTTCTCGGCACTTTTAGGATTGTCTGATTTTAGAAAAGATGCTCTTGCAAGTGCACTTCATGTTTATTATCTTCAGCGGAAATATCCACATGTTGAGTATTCACTTTCATGTCCGAGACTCAGACCTATAATAAACAATGATAAGATAAATCCGCTTGATGTTCATGAAAAAGAACTTTGTCAGGTGCTTTGTGCATACAGAATTTTCCTGCCGTATATCGGAATAACAGTTTCATCAAGAGAACAGAAACATTTCAGGGACGGAATAGTAAAGATTGCAGCAACAAAAGTTTCTGCCGGAGTTTCTACGGGAATAGGTGACCATGAAAGCAAATATGCCGGTGAGGATGATGCAGAAGCAGGAGATGAACAGTTTGAAATCTCAGATGCAAGAAGTTTTGATAAAATGTACGGGGATATGGAAGACGAGGGATTGCAGCCTGTATTAAATGATTATGTGTATGTCGGATAAAAATAATATGATAAATAAAATGAATTGCAATAATGCAGATGTAGCTGGCAATACAGGCGATGTGGATAATAGTGCAGACGTAGTTCGCAATGAAAATGTGGTTTGCAACACAAATATAGTTTGTGTTACAAATCGAAAGCTTGTAAAAGCATATGAGGAGAATGGTTCTTTTTTGCCTTTTTTGGAAAAAATAAAAGAGGCTGCGAAAAAGAAACCTGCTTTTATAATACTTCGTGAAAAGGATTTATCACCTGATGATTATAAGGAACTTGCAAAAAAAGTGTTTGAAATTTGTGACGGTGAAAAATTGAGCTGTGTGCTCCATTATTTTTACAGAGAAGCAATTGAACTTGGGGCAAAAAAGATACACCTTCCTCTGCATATTCTTGAAGATATGACAGAAGATGAAAAAAAGTGTTTTGATGTCATAGGTGCATCGACACATTCCGTCGAGGATGCGAGGAGAGCAAAGGAACTCGGAGCTTCTTATATAACGGCAGGTCATGTATTTGCCACAGATTGTAAAAAGGGACTTGCACCGAGAGGATTGCAGTTTCTTGCTGATGTATGTGACAGTGTTGACATTGATGTTTATGCCATAGGCGGAATATCGGAAAATAATATGAAACAATGCATAAGCATGGGCGCAAAAGGTGTCTGTATGATGTCCGGGTTTATGAGATAATATGTTAATGCAGCAATTGATATAAACTTTCAGGTTTATGAACGGAGTTTTTTTCTTAGAATATCAGCAATAATACATAAGTGCACATTTTTTTATAAAAAATAACAAATTTTTTGTATAATGTTGCTAGAAATGTACAAATACGATAAAATAGAATACATCATAAAATCAAAATCGTTTGTGAGTAAATTACAAACGATTTTGTCGTAAAGAGTATAGGGATTTTGGAAAGTAAAACTTAAGAGAAGCTATTCAAGGGCAGATTACAATAGCAAAAATAAGATTATAAAAAGTTATATTTTCCATTTTTTATATAAAGAAAAAGGGAAAGGTGGAAGAAAATCTTTCACAGGCAAATGAGACATCAGCCGGAGAATCGGGAAAAGGTTTTGCTGTAGTTGCAGGGCAGATAGGAATGTTGTCGGAGGAAACAAAAAAACTCATAACAAAAAACAATGCACAGGCAGATGAGACGCTCCCTAAGCTTCAACTTTGTATAGATGTAATAAAAAGTCTTGTTACTGAAATGGAAAGTATTAATGAGAAAGTTGCCACAATAGCTGCAACTACAGAAGAAATAGCGGCACAAAGCCAGAGTTTGCAAAAGATATCAGATGATATAGCTGAAAATGTCAAACTTATTTAAAAAAAAGGTTTATATTGAAATTGCCAAAATACTATAAAAGAGTTAAAATAAATTTGAAAAAGTGTTGAACGGAGGATAGTGTATGAGCAATCAAAATAAGGAAAAAAAAGGTGCGAATAAAAAAGATGATTTTAAAATTAATTTTTGGAATTCTATAAAAGCAAAAATATTACTGCTTGTATTTGGAGCTATATTATTGACTGTGCTTCTTAATCTTTGGACGGTCATTCCGAGGGTGTCATCAAATATATCAGATATTACATCAAATTATATAGTTGATATAGCGACTGTTGCAGGTGAAGGAATTGACAATGAAATCAGAATGTCATCATATGATTCGATTATGACAACAGGAAATTTAAAAAGACTTATAGGCAATGTAGCGATAAAAAATGTTGACGGAAGTTATTCGTATATAGTAGATGCAGACGGAACTATGCTTTACCATCCTACTGCTGAAAAGATAGGTAAGAGTGTAGAAAATGCAGTTGTAAAAGAAGTGGTTGCAAAACTAAAGTCAGGCGACAGACCAAAGCCGGAAGTGATAGAATATACATTTAATGGTCAAAAAAAATATGCAGGCATTTATGTAGGAAAAAATAAAGAATTTGTGATGGTTGTAAATGCAGAAAAAACAGAGATTATGTCGGGATTAACATCAATAGTGTCTGCAATTGTAAAGGGAAGTATATTTGCACTTATTGTATGTCTTATTATTTCTGTATTTGTCACAAGACATATAGTGGCTCCAATTATACATGCTACAGATACCGTTAAGAGATTGGGAGAACTTGATTTTAGTGAAGACAATTCTGCGGATAAAAAAATGTTGAGGAGAAAAGATGAAGTAGGTGTTATGATACGTTCATTTGCCGACTTTAGAAATATTATAGTGGATGTTATGTCTAAGATTTCTGCATATAGTTATAAGCTTCAGGAGGCGGCTAAGACGCTTAATAAGAGTGCAAGTGAATCTTCAACAGCAGCTGAACAGGTAGAAACGGCAATTACGGGAATAGCGGATGGTGCGACGTCTCAGGCACAGGAGACACAGTCGGCAACAGAAAACGTTATTGTCATGGGGAATATGATAGAAGAGACTTCGAAAGAAGTAAGTATGCTTGGTGAGAATGCTTCAGGTATGCGTAAAGCAGGTGAAAATGCGATGAGCATTTTAGCGGAACTTGAAGAAATCAACATAAAGACAATGGATGCAATACAGATAATAGGGGAGCAGACACAAAAGACAAATGAGTCTGCTGTAAAAATTAAAGTTGCAACGGATATGATTTCGGAAATAGCAGAAGAAACAACGCTTTTGTCGCTTAATGCGAGCATAGAGGCAGCAAGGGCAGGAGAGCAGGGACGGGGATTTGCAGTTGTTGCAAACCAGATACAGAAACTTGCTGAGCAGTCAGGTGATGCGACTACGCAGATTACGGAAGTCATTAATGAACTCGTAAATGATGCGCAGGAAAGTGTACAAACAATGGAAGAAGTCAGGGAAGTAATGAACCGGCAGAGTGAGAATGTTTCACAGACAGAAAAAGCATTTAAGAGTGTAGAAAAAGGAATTGCAGAATCAATTGAGAGTGTAGAAAGTATCATTGATAAAACAACGAAGCTTGATGATGCAAGATCAAATGTTGTTGATGTAGTGCAAAGTCTTTCAGCGATAGCGGAAGAGAATGCAGCAAGTGCAGAGGAAACATCTGCGTCAGCAAGTGAGGTTGGGGCTATTATGGATGATGTTTCGCAAAACGCAAATATGCTGGATGAGATAGCTGTGCAGTTAAATGAGAATGTTAAGAAATTCAAAATTTCGTAGAAATTGAGTTTTTTGAGCAGGCAATAATTTACTCTGTGTATAGATTTTTTTATATGTGCAGTCATAGAAATTGGCTATTATACGACACATGTGTTCTTCGAGGCGAGAGCCGTCAATTTGTCGTATAATAGCCATTTCTATGACATTAAAAACAATTACATTTTATTGATGATAATGTGCAAGGAAATCTTTTAATCCGTCCATAGATTTTTCAAGAACTGAAAGTTGTGGCAGATATACAATACGGAAGTGGTCGGGACTGCTCCAGTTAAAGCCACTTCCCGGTACTATTAAAACTTTCTTTTCACGAAGGAAATCTATTGCAAATTTTTCGTCATTCAGTATATTGAATTTTTTAATATCAAGTTTAGGGAAGATATAAAAAGCTGCTTTTGGCTTAACGGCTGATACTCCGGGAATGTCATTTAATGCTTTATAAATAAATTCTCTTTGCTCATAAATTCTTCCGCCCGGCTGTATATAAGTTTCAACACTCTGGTAGCCGCCTAGAGCAGTCTGTACTATGGACTGTGCAGGAACATTTGAACAAAGTCTCATATTTGACAGCATATTAAGACCTTCAATGTAATCTTTTGCAATATCTTTTCGTCCGCTTAAAACCATCCATCCGATTCTGAAACCGGCAATCATGTGTGATTTTGAGAGACCGCTGAATGTAATACAGAATAAATCAGGTGCAAGTGATGCAATTGAAATATGTTTCTGCCCATCCATGACAAGTCTGTCATAAATTTCGTCAGAGAAAATCATGAGCTGGTGTTCTCTAGCAAGTTCAACTATTTGTTCAAGTATTTCCTTTGGATATAAAGCACCTGTAGGATTGTTTGGGTTGATAATAACAATAGCTTTTGTTTTATCTGTAATTTTTTTTCTCATATCTTCAATATCAGGATACCACTCAGATTGTTCATCGCAGATATAATGAACTGCTTTTCCGCCGGCAAGTGTTGCGGTAGCAGTCCAAAGAGGATAATCCGGTGAAGGGATAAGTATCTCATCGCCATTGTCAAGCAATGCCTGCATACAAAGATTGATAAGTTCACTTACACCGTTTCCGGTATAAATATCATTTATTGTTATATTGGGCAGATTTTTAAGCTGGGCATACTGCATAATAGCTTTTCTTGCTGTATATATTCCCTTTGAATCTGAATAACCCTGTGAATATTCGAGTTCATGACGCATATCGATAAGAACTTCCTCAGGAGCCTCAAAACCGAAAGGAGCAGGATTTCCGATGTTAAGTTTAAGGATTTTTGAGCCTTCAGCCTCCATGCGGTTTGCCTCGTCAAGAACAGGGCCTCTTACATCGTAAAGTACATTGTCAAGTTTTGAAGATTTTTTAAAAGATTTCATTTTTGTATATCCTCCGTTTTGCGTTAAATTGTTGTTATTAGCTAAAGAGCTGTTATTTACATTTATATTAAAAGCGGTGTTCGTATCGTTCGCTTCAACATTCTCTGCAGTTATATTATCTGAACCGGTCATATCAGTTGAAGTCTGCGGTACATCAAAACCTTGAAGCCACAAGGGATTTACATCAAGTGCAAGACTAAGAACATTTAAAATGTCTTTTCCGGGTTCATTTTTACCGTTGCAATACTGGCTTAAATAATTTTTTGCCAGTTTAACATGATATTTTTCACAGTATGGTTTTGTGAGATTAAGCACATCAACCTGTTTCAGACCACGCTGTTTCATAATATAACCCAGACGGGCGGCTACGCTTTCGGTTTTGTTCATAATGACCTCCATTTGTAAATATATTAGGTGAACTTTATATTTGGAATTATAACGTAAGTTCAAAAAAAGTTCAATATATTTTTGAGGGAAATTGAACAAAGTTCAAAGAGAAAAAAGCAAATTATAAAAGTTCAAAATTGCGAAGAATATATATAAGGTTCAAAAATCAAAGTTATGCACAAGGTTTGAAAAATAAGTGGTTTAGTTTGAAAAATATGTTGCACTGTAATTGCAGATTAGGTTATTATTAGAACTGTATGAATAAAAAAAGGGGTATTAAAATTATGAAGAGAAAAAAGTTAAAAACAATTAAAAGAAAAATGATGTCGTTATTTCTGGTGCTGAGTATTTCAGTGTCATATATAATGGAAGCCGGAATATGCGTAAAAGCAGATGAAGAAGTTCCGGCATGGGTGCATCAGTTTGGATATTACAAGTATAGTGACAGCTATGATAAAGATACTGATACGTTGATAATCGGGAGCATAAATTTATATGTAGCTGAACCTGAAAAGAAGCAGCCGATACGTAATGCGGCAAGCTGCAATGAAGGAAAAGGGAGTGTAACAAGTGTAGAGTGGTATTTGGACGGTAAAAAAGTTGATGCCGGAACAATTGCAGGATATAACAAGAACTATACAGCAAAGATAGAGATTGCTCCTCCAAGTGCCGGAGAGCATAATATACGTTATGCGGACTCGGTTTCATACAGTATAGGAAATGGCAGAGCTAATAGTTGTGCAAGAAACAGTGACGGCAGTCTGACAGTTACAGCAAGTGTTACGACAGGAAAAGGTTCTATTTCCAATGGAACTTCTAAAGCAACAGTTGTGTATGATGGAAATCCTATAGATATAGAAGCATTAGGAATGTTTAGTTTTGATAAAAATGCAGGTCCGGTTGAAAGTTACACTATTGTTGACATGAATTACGACAAGGAGCCGACAACAGGAGAAGGATATATAACAGGAAGTATGCTTACTGTTACGAAGCCGGGAAGGTTTGTAATACAGGCCACAACGCAGGAAACAGAGGAATATGTTTCCAGTCACCCTAAAGCCACACTGGTTGTAAAGGGTCCTGAAGAGGTAGGTGCCACATCGACACCAAGTCCGACAGAGCTGCCAGAGCAAACGGCAGCATCGACAAACACACCGGTACCAACGAAGACAACAGTACCAACGGAGACACCGGTGCCAACGAAGACAACAGTACCAACAGAGACACCGCAGGTGACAGCAGTGCCGACAGAGGCACCACAGTATTCATCTACGCCTTATGAACCTGCACTTTCCGGACAGATTAGCGTTGATGACAATAAATGGGAAATTTTTTGCAAAGATTTTAACTTCAAAATTTTGTTAAAAGATAAAGCTAAGGTAAGCATAGTGCCGACAAATATTGTCAGTGATGTAGCACAGATTAAATATTATATATCTGATAAAGTTCTCTCAAGAAATGATTTGATAAAACTTAATAAGGATTTGTGGAAAGCATATGAGGACGAATTTTATATAGAAGATACAGGAAAAAATGTGGTTTACGCAAAACTTAGCGATTCTATGGGAAACAGTAACTATATATCATCAAATGGTATAACTTTGTACAAAGATAGCGTACAAAAATCAGACAGTGCAACATATGTAAAATCATCCGGTGAGGATTGTAAAGTTGAACTTGAATTAAATGGAAATATTGTCAAAAAGTTAAAAAACGGCAATGATGAACTGACTAATGGAACTGATTATGCTATGTCAGAGGATGGAACAGTTATATTGAAAAGCCGGTATCTCGAGAATTTAGAAATAGGGGAACATGAATTCGGAGTTTCATATAGACTGGGTGATTATGAATATGAACATGATGATGAAAAATTATTAAGTGACACATCATTTAAAGTCAAAGTAGAAAATGCGGCTATTGACAATGGTAATGATAACAATAGTGATGACGGAAACGACAACAATAATGGAAAAACAGATGGTAACAGCGGCAATGATGATGATAATCAAATTCTACAATTTGATGTTCAAAAAAATAAAATCAAACTGAATGCAGGATTTAAGGTATCTCAGGTTAAGGATATGCTTGTTGTGTCGTGGGGCAAACTGAAAAGTTCAACAGGATATGTTGTATATGTTCAGGAGTGTGATAAAAAATATACAAAGAAATCACAAAATATTGTTAAATCCGGAAAGGCAGGAAAAATTAAGATAAAAAAGGTCAATGGAAAAAAACTGAATCTTAAAAAGAATTATAAGATTTATGTATCTGCCTATACCATAGTTAACGGACAAAAGTATAATATAGGAAAAACCATAACAGCACATGTAGTTGGAAGGAAAAATGCAAAGTGGACAAATGTAAAGAAAGTTAATATTCCAAAAAAATTTTATGCATTAAAGGTTGGAAAGACTATCGGGATTAAGGCAGAAACAGTGCTGGTTGACAAAAAGAAGAAACCTCTTTCAAATAAGCATGCAAGAAGATTAAGATATGCATCTGATGATAAGAAAATTGCAACTGTATCAAAAACAGGAAAGATTAAAGCTAAGAAAAAGGGCAAATGTAAAATATATGTATATGCCAGAAATGGATATGCAAAAAAAATAAATATAACAGTAAAATAATAATTGGAGGCTATTACTATTATGGCAAAGAAAAATAACGATTATGGATACGAGGAAACAGTAGTTACACTTACGGATGAAGATGGTGTCGATAAAGATTTTTATATTGATGAAATCTATGAAGTAAATGGAAAAACTTATTGCGCTGCAATTCCGGGCGATGTTGAAAATGTTACGGAATATTATGTATTCAGACTTAAAGATTTAGGCAACGATGACTTTGAGATGGAAGACATAGATGACGAGGATGAATATGATGCAGCAGCGGATGCATATGAAGAAAAGCTTGATGCAAGAGCATGGAGCAGAATGATGGAACAGCAGTAAAAAAAGAAAGCAAAAATAATGTTGGGGGCAAATTAAAGTTTGCCCCCTAATTTATGTCTTAGATTATTAAATGTTTATCAGCTTTTGACCCTTGCATCATACTATTTTATATTATATACAATTTTAGCTTTTACATCCTCGGCTGTTTTCTTATCTTTAAGGCGTTCGATAATAGCGCCTGCAAATTCAATGCATGTACCCATTCCACGGCTGGTTGTGAATTGACCGTCAATAACAACAGGTTCTTCAAGGTATTTGGCACAATTCAGTTTTGCTTCCATTCCGGGATAGCAGGTTGCTTTGTTTTCCTTTAAAATTCCCAGTTTACCGTAAACCGTAGGAGCAGCACAAACAGCAGAGAGAAGTTTGCCGTTTTCTTTAAACTCTAAAATTTTATCAGTAAGTGGTTTGAATGCTAAAAGATTTGGTGTTCCTGGAATACCACCCGGAAGAATTATCATTTTTGCACTGTCGAAATCAGCATCTTTAAATAGTTTATCAGCTTTTATGGTAACATTGTGTGAGCTTGTTACTTCAAGGGAATCAGTGATGGAAACCATGTCTATTGTAAGTCCGGCACGGCGAACCATATCAACAACAGTGAGCATTTCAACTTCTTCATATCCCGGTGCTAAAAAAATAAGTGCGTCTGTCATAAAATATTACCTCCATAATTAAAATAAAATGTTGTATGCTGTATTGCTGTATTTAAAGCATAAAATTAAAATTTGCTTAATTTTGCAAAACAGTACTTTTAAAAAATCTGTGATTTGTTATTATTATAATACAAAGATTAAAAACATTAAAGGGATATAAAATAATGGAGGAGCATATTTATGGTTGACGGTGAAGAAGAAAACAAAAATCAGTTAGACAAAAGCAATGAAGTACAAATCCCCAAAATCTCAAAGAATGATTTGGAGAAAGAAGATAAGGACAAATGTGAAAAAGAGAATACTTCAGACAGTGTTTTTCACAGTGAAAAAAAGCTTTATCTGCTACATGGAAAAGCAGAAAGAGAAACAGTTGGATGGTTTAATTTTGATAAGAAATATTTGAAAGTATGTTTATATGCGTTATTTGTTATATTTTGGGGAGCCATCATTTTTATAATGCTTCAAAACTGGAGTGCGACAAAAGCATTTGTGATGAACTTTTGTAAAGTGCTGTCACCGTTTTTTGTAGCAGTAATAATTGCATATTTTGTTTCACCGCTCTTTGAGAAGATATATGGATTGTTTGAAAGACATGTGGAAGGGAAAAAATGTCAAAAATCGGTCAGAATGTTATCGCTGTTTATCTCATATGTACTGCTTATAGGTTTTATAACAATAGCCTTTGTGTTTGTGATCCCACAGATAGGAGACAGTATTGCAGAACTGACGGGAAACATCCCTGTAGTGTACAACAAAATTATTAAATTTTTGGCCGATTTGCATGAAAAATATCCTGAGATAGATACGGATTATATAAGTGAACGATTAAATGAGATGGTTCCGAACCTTATAAAATATGGAACAAATGTAGTTGGAAATGTGATTCCTATGGTATTTTCGGTATCAGTTTCAATCGTAAAGGTGGTAATAAATATTTTGTTGGCGTTGATTATATCAATGTATATGATTGTAGAAAGAGAAAAGTTTAAATATCAGGGAAAGAGACTTGTATACTCAATATTCAGTGAGAAAAAGGGAGATACAATCTGTAAAACATTTGGAGAATGCAACGATATATTTAGTGCATTTCTTATAAGTAAGGCGATTGATTCACTTATAATAGGATGTTTATGCTTTGTGATAATGAATATATTACATTTGCCTTATACGGTACTTATAAGCGTAATAGTCGGAATAACAAATATGATTCCGTATTTTGGACCATTTATTGGAGCAGTTCCGGGAACACTTATATATCTTTGTACAAGTCCGAAAGATGCACTTATATTTGTCATAATGATATTTGTACTTCAACAGTTCGATGGTTTAATTTTGGGACCGAGACTTTTGGGACAATCAACAGGGCTCAGTCCGATATGGGTTATATTTGGAATAACAGTTGGAGGAGCTTACTTCGGAGTAGTAGGAATGTTTATAGGAGTTCCGGTAGTAGCCGTATTTGCATTTTTGTTAAACAAGATAATATCATATAGGCTGCGTGGGAAAAAAGTAGAAGCATTGGATGAGTGAAAAATTCAAAAGAATGAGCAAAAAATTAGATAGTGAAAAGATTAAAAGATAATTTTCAGATATTAAAAAGATTGGAAGATAATTTTAATAAAAAGACTGCCGTTACTTGTTTAGCGGCAGTCTTAATTTCTTTATAGGAAAGACCGTCTTTGGTGTTCTAAAGTAGTTTCAAAATGTATCGTCATTCATGAAATATGGTAATAGTAATTTAATATAATATTACGCTCTGTGACATATTAGTTTACAGATAGGCTTACCCTGATTGAAAAATTTTTCTTCGTATTCTGTCATGATATTATCTTTAGCCGGACCGTTTTTGTGTAAATCAAAGTCATACATATCAATTATCCATCCTGATTCCTTTATTTCTTCAAGAGAAAAATCAAAAAGTGGACGATTATCCGTCTTGAATTGAATATGTCCATCCTTTGCAAGAATTTTGTCATATCTGGCAAGAAACTGTGAGGATGTAAGACGTCTTTTAGCGTGACGGTCTTTTGGCCAAGGGTCTGAAAAATTCAGATAAATTCTTGAAACTTCTTCAGGGGCAAAATATTCTGCAATATCCTCAGCATCCATTCTAAGAAACATAAGGTTATCTGTTTCAAGATTTTCTCTTTTATCAAGAGCACGGACAAGAACGCTTGAATATTTTTCAATACCGATATAGTTTATGTCAGGATTGTTTGAAGCAAGTCCCATAATAAACTGTCCTTTACCCATACCTATTTCAATATGAATAGGATTGTCATTTTTGAAAATATTTTTGTTCCAAAGACCTTTATAATCTTCGCCGTTTGTTCCATCAGTTTGTATAGTATAAGAGTTTTCAAGAATTTTTTTCTGAGAACCTTTTACATTTCTAAGTCGCATAAAAATCCTCCGATATTTAAAATTAATGCAGATAAAAAGCGTTGCTAACCTATTTATAATATGATTAGCAGAAAAACACATTACAACTAATATTACATAAAAAAGCGGAATATTGCAAGCAAAGAGTTTGGGGAAGATACAAAGGAAGGGTCTGAAGCTAATAGTTACCAACTGCATCTTCCGCAATTGGTACAGCTGGTACACTGACTTTTTGCTTTTGTAATTTGAGGTATAAATTCGTCTGTTTGTACTATAACTGTTGCATTCTCAAAATCCTTCACCAAAATTTTCAGTTCATCCCTTCCATTATTAAAAACTATATTTTCATTTTCAATTTTTATGGAGACAGGTGTTATTCTGAAAGTGCCGGGAGTCATGCAGCTTTCTATGGCAACAGGTTCTAATTTTCCTATAGTATATCCTGAATTATTTATTACTTTAATTGATTTTTTGGTTAAATCAGTCTCCAGTAGTTCATCTGTTTTTTTTAATATTTTGTTCATTTTAATCCTCGTTTTTTGACTGCGTTTATTATTTTTTTTATTTTAAATAATTGCAAGCCTCTGTTGTAAACAACAAAGGCTTGTTTAGAATTTGTTAGAATATTTAAGATTAATGACAAACCTTGCAGGCTCTAAGTTTTAAAGCTTTAGCTTTTTTTAAAGATATTTTTTTAATAGTCTTACTGCGTTTTAATGTACGGCAGTTACGGGTGGAATGATATGCGTAACTGGAACCCGGAACATAATAAACAGATTTTGCTTTAGCCTGTGCGGTAGTTGTACTTGTAGTGTTTAAAGGTGCAAGTGCAATACTTGATACAAGGCATAATGATAAAGTAATTGAATAAAGTTTCTTTTTCATGATAATCAGCCTCCTTATAAGTAATGGTGCAACGAATATGGTCAATATATCAAAGATTTAATTTTCGTTGTACTGGTTGCAATGGCAACTTACTTACAGTATAGGAGTGTAGATAAAAAAGTCAATAGTTATAGTGGTTGTCGGGAAAATAAAACTTTCAGATGTTGCCGCACCAGCTTCACCATCTGGTAATAAAAAAGCAAATTGAAAGAACATGAGCTTGTAGAGGTGGATGAATGAGAAAATTATGGCTGGACGGAAGCATGGGAAGAAGATTTTCAGTGGCAGACAAGGGACAAGAAAACACTAAAGAGGATAAATAATTTTTATAAAATAGTTTTGTATTGCCGTTTTCGTTTTTTTAGAATGTAAATCTATTTGCAATTTACAATATATATAAGATTTGATTTTTAAAAGAATTAAATAGATATAATAGCAAAATAATACACCCCCATTTCAAATGGGGGTGTTAACTTAGGGCATAATGTTTAGACATAGAGTCTTTATTATGCTATTTTCCACAGCTCTTCTTATCAATCTGCTGATTAAAAGCATAGAAGTTTCGGCAGTCAAGATTTTCCTGAGTGCGTCTTAAACATTCGCCGAATCTCTGGAAATGAACGATTTCTCTTTCACGAAGAAAACGGATAGGGTCAGCGACTTCCGGGTCTTTGACAATGCGGAGAATATTGTCATATGTCAAACGGGCTTTTTGTTCCGCCGCCATATCTTCGTAAAGGTCGGTGATTGTATCACCTGTGCTCTGGAACTGGCTTGCACTAAAAGGTTCACCGCTTGCAGCCTGCGGCCAAATGGCAAGTGTGTGGTCAATATAATATTTATCAAATCCGGAGGCTTTGATTTCTTCTGGTGTAAGATTTTTTGTAAGCTGTCTGATGATAGTTGCAACGATTTCAAGGTGTCCAAGTTCTTCAGTGCCAATATCAGTAAGGGTTCCCATAACACGACGGTCAACCATGCTGTAGCGTTGGGAAAGATAACGTAATGCCGCACCGGCCTCGCCATCAGGACCACCGTATTCGAGAACTTATGATATTGTGGAAAGGCTTGATTTTAGGGGATTTGTGAAGAGTTATAGATTTTGTTTGAGCAAAAATATATCTTGTCGGAATCCGACAAAATAAAATAGTTGAAAATATTTTTAAAATTGTATATAATGAACTTAACAAGAGAGCCGAACGCTAGGCGCAGACTAGCCGCCGGCAAATAAGATGTTTATTTTTAAAGTAACGCCTTACTTTGTCAGAGCTGGGGCGTTACTTTTTGTGCGTTATCGTATATACAAGAGTAATAACTGCACAAAGCATAATTACAAATGTGAATAAATCGTTGTATGTAACCATTGGCATCAGCTCCCTTCCTTTGTAAGTCCGGCAACTGTCGTAGCACCCTTCGGCTCTCTGATTAAGTTCATTATTAAGTTTTTTAGTTATCGGTATTATAGTACAGATGTTAATAATTGGCAATAGAAACCCCGAAAGTCTGATACACTTTCGGGGTTTTCGTTAGCTGTCTGGCATGGACTAATTTACTTTTGTCCAATGACATTATATAATATGAAAAATCTATTTGCAATTTACAAGCGATATATCACTATTCAAAACAACAGTCATTTCCTGCGTTTCTTTATCCCAGACAAAGTGGTCTACAACTTCCAGCAACGCATTATGCTTCTCAGTATCAATTGAATTTTCATCTTTTATAATATCAATCAATGCTTGAAAGTCAACAGCTTTGTGGACTGCTGCAGGGTGAACAGTTACAGAAGCAGCTTCAAGTTTTTTATTAAGTTCCTCACGTCTTTTATTTATAAGTTCTTTATTTGCCTTGTATTCTTCTAAGGTGTCTATCTCATTTATATATGCATCTTTGATACGCTTCATTTTTGTATCAAGTGATCTGAGTTCCTTTAGTATATATGCTCGTTCTGTGTTTTCAGTGTTGATTACATTTAGATTATAGTTGTAAAAATATCCTGAGCCAGATAGTTCTTCAAGGATGGTAAGTACCTCTTTTTCAGCATTTTTCAATGTAATGCCATTTCGCGTAGAGCAAAGCCCTTTTGAATATTTCCAGCAGCAAAAATTTGGAACCACTTTAGCGGTGCCATGGGCAAAACCAAGAGAAGCACCACATTTTGAGCATTTTATCATGCCGGACAGCCAGTTTGCAAGTAGTGGAGTAGGGCGGCGTTTCTTGTTATATCCGGTACGGAGTCTATCATGTGCTCTGCGGTTTGCAGCTTTTGAGAATTGTTCATCTGATATAATAGCTTCGTGTTTTCCGTCAGATATAATCACATCGTCAGGATTTTTTCTCTTGTTACTCTGTTTGTCAAAAAAGTTCCATCGGATTTTCCCTATGTAAAAAGGGTTTTCAAGGATATATCCGACTACACGGGTTTCAAAAAAAGAACCTCTTGCAGTTCTATAACCGGATTTATTAAGTTTTGCGGCTATGTCACTCATCGGGATATTTTGCTCTGTGTACATATCAAAAATCTTTCTGACAATCTCAGCTCCTTTAGGTTCAATCTGTGGTATCTTATCTTTGCCACGCTCTTTGATGTAACCAATAGGGACATTTGAATTGTAGCCACCTTTTAAAGCTTTTTGCGTCATTCCACGCATAACTTCTCCGGATAAATTGTATAAGTAAAATTCGTCACTCCATTCAATAACCATCTCAATCAAGCGACCATACATTCCCTCAACTATCGGCTCAGAAACGCTTATAACATCAACATTGCATTTTTTACGGAGAACTGATTTATAATAAGTGCTTTCATCAATGTTTCTGGCAAAGCGTGAGAACTTCCAAAGAAGGATTGCATCGTAAGGGTGCGATTTATCTTTACATGTTGCAATCATTTCTTGAAAAGCAGGTCGTTTGTCTGCCTTTTTTCCGGATATGCCGTGGTCCTCCTGGTATATTCTTGTAAGAAGCATATTGTGCTGCTCTGCATAATCCTTAATGAGTCTTATCTGACTTTCAGGAGAAAGTTCCTCTTGCTTGTCAGTAGAGACTCGGATGTATGCACAGACTTCTTTTAATTTTTCAGACATTGTTTCTTCCTCCTTAAAATTTGGTATAAAAAATAAGCCTATACAAAAGAAAAGGCTTATGCTAAAATAGATATGCGTTATCTTTAGCTTTTAGCCATATTCTTTTGTGGGTAAAGCGTAAGATTTTGACCGTCCTTTATGGGCGGTCATTTTTTTGATTAGATTTCATTTATATGAATTAGTTCATTAAATTGCTATTTTATTGTAATAACTTTAATCGTCAAGATTATAATCATCCAAGCTGTTTTCAAGTCCTGTATTAAAATTATTAAATGCCTTATTTATCTTTGATATATAATTATATGCTACAAGACCCGATACAATAGAAATAACTAATGAAATAATTGTAACAATAAACATAAAAGTCACTTTTTTATGCATTGCAGTTACTTCACGATAGATTTTTCTATCCAGATTTTCTGATTGGTTGCTTTCAGTTACATTTTTGATTGCGTTATCTTTTTCAAATGTTGATGCTGAATCCCATTCTTCAGCAGTCATGTGCAAATATGTTCCAGGCATACCACATGTTGTACAGTTTGCCTGTGTTCCCTCCTGTGAAAATGGTTTGCCACAATTTGGACAATAATGCATGTATTTCATAATTTTTTTCTCCTTTTTAGATGTTTTTAAAAGCATATATAATTCAAAATGTATTTTCTACATTCTCAGCTTTCAATTTTTTTTGAACCATCAAAGCAGGTTCAAAATATATATTATAGTATCCATAGGACACTGATATTCCATATTTTTGTTTATAACATTCCAATGCATCTCGGAAAAATTCTTCGGTTACACCTAAACAGTCAGCCATTTCACTGATATTTCGGCATCGTTCTTCAAAGCATTTTACCAAGCCAGCAAGACCAATCTGTTTGTTGTAAGCCCAAAGTCTTGCAGTATGCTCTTGTTTGCGATTGGATATATCTGTCTGGTCGAGAATATCTCCAACAGATGTGTGATAATGACCTAATTCTTCGGCAAGTACACATGCCTTTTTTATTTCTGATATATCTTTTTTTATAGCTATTGTTGTATTAAGGATTAAGCCGCTGTGTGCTTTTAAAGGTAATTCAATAATTTCAATATGTTTTTGCTCTGCTTCTATTGTCAATTCTTCGTAATTCAATAAATCCTCCAAAGTATATTATTGTTTGTTGTATTTTACATGTTTTTTGAGCAGTTCGATGTCACTTTGTTTATCTGTTTCTGATGAATTATCATCTTCGTGTGCTGCAAGCAGTATTGGTTCAACATCATTGTTTTTTGGTGGAACCATATTGTCTATCATGCCGTATATTATATTTTGTTGATCATCTGTTAATTGGTTTAGTTTGGGTATATATTGCATAAGTCTGTATGAACGATCTGTATTGTTTTCTAAAAGGGAATTGAAAAAATTAATAAAATCTTCTGCTGTTAGACCTGTTATATGCGATATATTAGGGATTGTCATAAGTTCTAATATTGTTTTTGGATTGCGAAGATCAAGTTCTTCTAGCCCCATAAGGTATTCAGGAGTAGTTTTTAATACTTCAGCAAAAGATTTGATTTTTGATTGGGGTATATCACTTTTTCCTAATTCTATTTTATTTATTGAAGAACGGGATTTATAGCCCATTGCTTGTGCTAGTTCATCTTGTGTCATATGAAGTTCTTCTCGTCTTTGCCGTATTCGATTGTATAGTTCCATATAATTCACCTCACATATACTTTTATTTATCTATAACATACCATATTGTTGAAATAAAATCAACGAAAATATAAAAAGATAAATAAAAGTGTTGACAATAATTCTACAATATGTATAATGAGATGTAGAATTAAAATCTACTAGGAAGGAGAAAATAAGTTGACGGATAAAACTAAGTTAGAAATAGCAATTATAAAATCTGGGCTAACAAAGCATGAAGTAGCTAAGAGATTAGGACTTTCAGATATGGGATTTTATAAAAAATTAAATAATGTAACTGAATTTAAAGCAAGCGAAATTGCAAAATTAAAGGAGATTTTGAAGTTAAAAGCAATAGAACCTATTTTTTTTGCTACTAAAGTAGAATTAAATTCTACTAAAAGCAATATTTAAAGCGAGGTGAGAATGATGGATAAAAAAGTAGAAAACATAAAAGCTTTGCAGGCAGAACTTGACCATAGAACAGAGGTCGAGGAAAAAGTTTTCAGACTTTTTTCTGAGGGAAAGTTTGAAGAGGGCAAAGCTCTACTTGATACATTAGATGATGGAAAGGTCAGAGAACTGATGGAAGATAATAAATATCCTGAAAAAACAATTGACCTTTATTTGAGAGTGAATTGTAAAGATAATCGTTTTCCGGATAGTCTTAATAAGATTGAGGAAGCTGTTAAAAGGATTGTTAATATGCAAAAAGCTGGTTATTACTTGAATGTTCGTATTGTTGCAAATTTATGAAAAGGAGAATTAAGACGATGAGTAGAAGAAGAAAAATGGTTAAAGTGGAGGCTGAACATCTTAATGAACTGCTTTGCAAGGAGTATCTTGTTGAGGCTGTAGCAAAGGTTGTGGGTGATGATGGAAGTAGCGATGTAAAACTTGCTCAGATAGCTGCTATTTTGCAGATGTAGACAGGCAAAGTGGACAGAGTATTCTCATAGAATTAAACAAAAGTGAAAGAGGTGGTAAGTATGGCAAAAAAGAAAAAGATAACGCATAAGATTCTTGTGCCAACTAAAGATGGCGGGTATGTAGATTTTAATGATTTGTCAGAGGAGCAGAAACAGTACATAAGAAAACAATGCTTTACAAGGTTTGCTGACAGCTATATGGCACAGCTTGGATATACAAGAGAACAGGATGAAAACGAGATTGTTGTAAAGTAATAAAAAGGCACAGGAAAGTAGTATTCCTGTGCCAAAGCTTAAAATGTAAAGTCAGTTTAGTGGCAGACCTTACATTTCCTAAGGTGAAGAGATTTCGCTTTTTTAAGTGTAATCTTCTTAACATGTTTACTTCGTTTTAGGGTTCTGCAAATGCGGTTTGGATGATACGCATAGCTTGAACCCGGAACATAGTATACATAAGTTTTTGCCTGTACAGGTACATCAGTATATGAGATAGAACCTATTACAAGGCAGATACTTAAAGCTAATGAACAAAGTTTCTTTTTCATCTGCTCATCTCCCTTCTTTTTTGGGCTGTGGTGACAGCTCTTACTATAAGTATAGTAGATGCGCGGGTGAAAATCAAGAGAAAGGATGATTTTATGGATATCAGTTTAAAAGATTTAGCCGGTGGAGCTTTACAAGAAAAGGTCAATCAAGCATTTGAAAAGGTTATGCAGAATATGCAAGATCCTAACACTCCGTGGAAAAATAAGAGAAAGATAAATCTTATTCTTACATTTGAACAGAATGAGGATAGAACAGATTGCACCTGTGACATTTCAGTGGATATAAAGTTAGCATCTGTTAAGCCTGTAAGTACAAAGTTTAGTACACAAAGAGATTTGGTTACAGGACAGATTTATGCTGAGGAATATGGTCCGGGCATAAAAGGTCAGATGTCATTTGAAGACATAGGAGAAAATGATGTTGAAATTGATGGTCAGATTGTAGATACAGAGACTGGCGAAATTAAAGAAGGTAAAGATGTAATTGATTTTAGAAATAATGTCAAGCAGGCATAGAAAGAATGGAGGATATAAAGATGGAGAGAGAAGCATTAGAATATGCAGTAGAATTAGCAGAGCCACATGTTAAGCAAATAAATGGTGAATTTTATTCGGACAAGCTATTAAAGAGGATTGTACATAATCCAAAAGCTGAAGCTATTAAGTTTACAACGCTTCGTAGCCTTATTGATTATATTAAATCTGGTACAGATATAATGTCAGATAAGATGATTATTCATGTGGAAAGTCCAACGGTAGTAAGTTTGTATTCATGTCTTGATCTCGATAGGGGGCGTGAATATATTGCAACTGTTTATGCAGAGCTCCCTACATTTTCGTTTGGAACTTTTATTGAACATGAGAGATTTCTTATTGGAGTACAGTCAATGTTTATTTCAAACAATGATAAAGAGTTACTTTTAAAGTTTGCCGGGACAGTAGAAAATGGAACTATCGCAAATTATGGTGACGATGGGGTGACACAGAAAGCAACAATAAAAACAGGGATTGCTTCTAAGTCAGATGCTGTTATTCCAAGTCCTGTTAAATTGAGACCATATCGTACATTTACAGAGATTGAGCAACCTGAGAGTAGTTTTGTTTTTCGTATGAAAGAAGCTAAATATGAAGGGATTCAGTGTGCTTTGTTTGAAGCAGATGGTGGAATGTGGAAACTGCATGCGATGGAGAATATTAAGGAATATATTGAAGAACAGTTGAATGATATCGCAGGATTTACAATTATTTCATAAGGAGATAGGTTTGCACAATGACAATAACCATTATCATTCCGGTGATCCATTCTTTGTAGTTACATGCCACAATTGTGGTCGTAAAGTTTGGAGTACCAGGCGAGTGAATGAAAAGTGCAGTAAGTGTGGTAGTGGTGCAGTGGAAACAGAGGCACCATGCCACACGATTGAAGAACATAAAGGGAGATGTAATGAGGAGAGATGATAAGCCTTTGAAAAGGCTAAACCGGTTTAAATACCGGGAGTTAAATTATTTTTGTTATCAATATAATTTATGGAAAGCTCAGATAAGAGATATTGAGGGTGAAATAGGTATTTCGGGTGTGAATTATGACGGGATGCCTCATGCTCATAATAATGAGTCTCCAATTGAAGATGTGGCTATTAGACTTGCTTTACTTAGCAGTAAAGTGGAGTTGATTGAGAAAGCTGCAAGACTGACAGATGCGGAGCTTGCCGGTGCGATTCTTAGATATTGTACAACACCGGGCATGAATTTTCAGCAACTTTGTAGAAGAGAACATGTGCATTGCAGTCAGGCAACTTTTTATAGAAAGAGAAGTGAGTTTTTCTGTAAGTTGGACGAACTCAAGGAAGAAAGTTTTTATTCAGAGATGCCCAGAAAATACAGGACAGTAGAAAAACATCGTAGAGGTAAGTGGACCTCATGATATTTATTATTTTTTGTAATTAGCTTGTATATTTTGCTTCAACTATTCGGGGAAAATATATGGGTTAATATAATATATTTTTTATTTTTTGGTGTGTATGCTTTTAACTGAGAAATCAGGGGGAGTATATGTGCCGTAATTAAGGGAAGGTGCCGGCTATTCGGACGGTGTCAGTTGGTCGGATGTCTTCCTTGCCTTTGTAAAATAAACCTGTTTGATTAGATTTAGGAGGACGCACCATGAACCGAAAAGAGGGTATTGATTACTTTCCGGTAAAATGTGCGGCTGATAAAAACATTGAACTTGTAACAGCAGAGTGTGGGTTAAAGGCACACGCCGTCATATATGCGTTACTTCAGGAGATATACGGAGTACATGGTTATTATTGTGAATGGCAGCGAGAGAAAGCGTTGTCACTTTCGTCACGAATGTTTGGCGGGGGTGACAGGGCGGTCAATCGCATAAATGAAATAGTGAACTGCTGTGCAAGGTGGGGTGTCTTTTCATTGGAACAGCTTGAGCAAAATAGAATTTTAACTTCCGAGGAAATTCAGGAAAATTTTCTTTTTGCAACCAAAAGAAGAAAAGCTGTAAAAATGAAGAGAGCATACCTCTTAGTTAAAGTCGCCCTTTTATCAGATAATGTAATCATTTTAGACGAAAATGTAGACATTTTGGACGAAAATGCAGACATTTTAAAACATAGTAAAAGTAATAGTAAATATACTAACACTCTATCTATAGTGCCAACGCTTCAGGAGGTAAAAGATTATGTTGCAAATAACAGCTTAAAAATAAATCCTGAGAAGTTTTTTGAATATTATGACCGTATTGATTGGAAAGACAAGTATGGCAGGAGAATAAACTGGAAAAGCACTGCTGATTATTGGAATAAGACAGAGCGGGCAGACCAAAAGCCGTCAGGCAATACAAAGTCAGGATATTCAACTAAAAAGAAAAATCAGTTTAATTCATTTAACCAGAGAGATATAAGTTCCTCAGATATGAGTGAACTTGAACAGCGATTGTTGCAACGTGGCTGATTTGTCGGATTCCGACAGGTAAGAAATTTTGACAGCAAAAAAGTTTTAAATGCACTTTTACATATAGCTGTAGGAAAATTAACATCACAAATAAAGCTGGGAGTGTGGTGCAGCTCCCAGAAAGGAGCAGGAATGAAACAGACAAAGAAAAAAAGTAAATGTATAGGATGTGGAAAGCAATTTACTGTTAATGCGAGAAATCAGCATTATTGTTCCGTTGAATGTCGTGAGTATGAGCGTAAAAAAAGACATGCACAGATGTATAAAAAAAGAAAAACACAGAAAAAGGCAAAAAGAGTGGAGGAAAAGAAAAGCATATGGGAGAGCTTGCAAGCTTTAATGACAAAGCAAAGAAGCTTGGACTTTCATATGGCCAGTATATGATTTTTTTACAGACGGAAAAGGATAGAGAGGAAAGAGCAAAAATAAGCTAAGACAAAGAAATTGGAGGATGTTGACATGTTTAATAAATTGTTAATTAAGATTATAAAAAAGTTTGCTTATGTGAAAAACTTGGAAATAAATGTGGAACAGCTCAAAGCGGTAGAAACAAGACTTCGTGAAGAAAAAGGGGATGCGGTGAGGGAAAAGAACCGATTAGCGTTGAAGGTGAAATACATGGAAAGTGTAGTGATTGATTTAATAGAAAATCCGCATATGATATTTACAGATGAACAGGGAAAGTTTATAAGCATTGATGAAGCTGCACTTAAAGAAAACGAAAATAAACATGTTATGTGTGTTCACTCATTTCCGCTAAATCGTATTGTATTGCGGGTTAAGGAGGGGAATGCAGAATGATAGATGAAAAAATAGTAATAAGGGATATTGAGAACAGAATAGATACATTTGTAAAGCAGTACCCAAAGGAAAAGGATTGTAGGTCGGTGCAGGTGCAAAGAGAATTTATACATATACTTGAACTTGCGGCAAAGAAGCAGAAAGCGAAAGAACATGAACGTATGCTGAGTATAGAGAGTGAATTATTAGGCACGCTGAATGATATGAAAGATTCAAAAGTCGCATTTTGTGACAAGCAGGGCGGTAAATGTGAATTATATGAAAGTTGTTTTAAATGTGCTGTTGCAGGAATAGTTGATGTAGTCAAAAGGCTGGAAGAGGAAGCTGAGTATTCGAGTGCAGATTTTGACGGATATGTAAAAGAGGTTGCACCGTATTTGGATGCTGAGTATGATGATATTTTTTATGCTGGGCTAAAGCGGGCTATTATGGTAATCAGGGCGGCTTGCAGAGAGAAGATGGGAGAGAAATATGATTAACGGAGAACTGATAGTTGACAATTTCGCCGGTGGTGGTGGTGCTAGTACCGGCATTGAGATTGCAACGGGAAAGAGTGTTGATATTGCTATAAATCATGACCTAGAAGCAATTCGGATGCATAAAGCAAATCATCCGCATACAAAACATTATTGTGAAAATGTATGGGAAGTTGACCCTGTTAAAGCTTGCAAAGGGCATCCGGTAGGTCTTGCCTGGTTCTCTCCTGATTGCAAGCATTTTAGCAAGGCAAAAGGCGGCAAACCGAAGGACAAGTTTATTCGTGGACTTGCATGGGTAGCTTGCAGATGGGCTGGGTTAGTCAGACCCAGAGCCATAATGCTGGAAAATGTTGAGGAATTTAAGACATGGGGACCACTTAACAGAGGTCATCATCCAATCAAATCAAAGCAAGGCAAGACTTTTGAAAAGTTTGTGCAACAGCTTACAGATTTGGGATATGAAGTGCAATTTCAAGAGCTTGTGGCAGCAGATTACGGTGCACCAACTATGCGAAAAAGATTTTTTATGATTGCTCGTTGTGATGGTAAACCTATCATATGGCCAGAACCAACACACGCACCTAGAAACAGTCAAGAGGTAAAGGAAGGATTGCTAAAACCTTATGTCGGAGCATATACACAGATTGATTTCAGCCGACCATGTCCCTCTATCTTTGACACATCACAGGAGATTAAAGGAAAATATGGTATTCGTGCAGTTCGTCCGCTTGCGCCAAAAACAATGCAACGAATTGCAAGAGGCTTGAAAAAATTTGTTTTGGATAATCCAGAGCCTTTTATCATTCAGTGTAATCATGGTGGAGAGCGTAGGCAAAACGATATCAAAGAGCCGCTGCCAACAATAACTGGAAAGCATGGATATGGAATAGTGGAACCTAAGCTTGCGCCATATATGGGTACCAATACAACAAACCATTCGAATAGATATGGGTTAGTTACATCGTTCTTACATAAATATTATGACGGTGGGTATACTGGAGCTGGTGATAGTGTTGAAAATCCATTGCCAACGGTTACAGCATGGGATCATAACAGTGTAGTGACAGCAAATCTTATTCAGATGAATAACCATTGTGATGGAAGAAATATAAGAGAACCACTTCCAACAATTACAGCAGGAGATGGACATTTTGGAGAAGTCAGAGCATTTTTACTGAAATATTACGGAAATGGAACTGCTCATAGTATTAAGGAGCCATTAGATACTATTACTTCAAAGGATAGATTCGGACTTGTGACTATAAAAGGTGTGGATTATAAGATTGTTGACATTGGTTTGAGAATGTTGGAGCCAAAGGAATTGTATGGATGTCAAGGGTTCCCAGATGATTATATTATCGACCACGATTTTGAGGGACATAAATATCCAAGAAGCGAGCAGGTAAGAAGATGTGGAAATGCAGTGTGTCCGCCAATACCAGCAGCATTAGTGCGGTCTAATCTTCCGGAGCTGTGTGTTGCGGAGAGAATGCCGAATATCACGAAAGATAGAGTGGAAACCGAAGAAAACGGACAGTTAGCATTTGCGTGAGGAGGAAAGATTGTATGAGAGAACGGCCAATTTTATTCAATACCGAAATGGTGAAAGCCATTCTGGACGGAAGAAAGACATGCACACGACGATTAGTAAAATTTCTTCCTGGGAAAAATCCACAGTGGACTGGATATATTAAGGATGGACTGATGCTGTATAACGGCAAAAATGAGCCGTGTATCAGAAAAGCACTATATCAACCGAGCGATATCCTTTATGTCCGGGAAACATTTATTCAGGCAGCAGCTCACACCTTTTGGTACAAGGCAGATGATAAATCATGGATGTCTAAAGATTTACTTTGGAAACCGTCAATCCATATGCCGAAGGAAGCTGCAAGGATATGGTTAAAAGTTACGGATGTGAGAGTGGAGCGGTTGCAGGAGATTGACGAGGATGGAGCGTGGGATGAAGGCTTTAGATTTAAACCGCCGTGCTTGACCAGAGTATCAGCAGATGGACATACTTGCGATCTTGATGGTCCGTGTACGAGCCATATTAAATATTGCGACATGACTATGGGGGAGTTGTTTGGTAGAGAGTTATGGGACAACACCATCAAGAAAACAGACATTGATACATACGGATGGGATGCCAACCCTTATGTGTGGGTAATTGAATTTGAACGGTGCGAAAAGCCGGGAAAGGAGTAGATGCAATAATGATAATTAAAATTAAAGATAATATTGACCTTGAAGAACTTAGAAAATTTGGATTCAAAAAAGGTATTGAGTGGGCAGAAGCAGGTGAAAGATGTTTAAAGGGAATTGGATATAAGTATCAGCATGAGTGGTGGCATAAATTTTTAATGGATGAAGAGGATGAAACAAAGATTGCATACATTTCTGAAGAATACGATATTCCGAGTGTGCAGATTTCTATTAGAACGGGGAAGAGAGATATATACATTGAGGCTGCAGTAGAAGGAACTTACCATATTGGAGGAAGTGATTTTGATGTTGTGACAGAAACAATAATGCGATTAACAGAAGCTGGATTTCTGGAAATCAAAGATTAAGATGCTATCGGAATAAGCTGTATTGAAGCAGAGGATAATGGAAAAGAAGTGTTGCATCCATCTAAGATGACAGATATTGATGTTTCAAAAGGAACATTTAATAAAGATGGAATAAGTATTGTGTCTTTGGTTGATGTTGATTTAACGGCATATAGAAGAATTTTAGATAATAAGACGGTTCGTAGAAATGTAACATTACCAAATTGGTTAAATCAGGAAGCAGAAAAATCACATATCAATGTTTCTAAAGTATTGCAGGAAGCATTAATGGCAAGATTAGGAGTATCAAGATAATGAAATGTAACTATTGGTTTCAACAGTATGAAGTGTGCTATTTCCGTGCTGTACTTGTACTATTAACTATGTTATTATTTTTACAATGCAAAAAGTAAAGTTAATCTAGGCGGTCGAAAGACCGTCTTTTAAAAAAAACAAAATAAATTTAAAAAGCTATTGACATAAGGGTAACCTTATAGTATAATATAATTGTAGCAAGGGAATGGCAGGAAAGGAGATAGAAATGGAGAACGAAGAAATGAACTTAGCGGAATTATTAAAAGATACAGCAGAGGAAAATCAAACAAGAAAAATCTTAGCAATCTTGGAAGAAAGCAAAGACTTACAAGACGCAAAGGAAAAAGTAAAAGCCCTACTTAAAAAGTAGAGCTTATACAATCCAAACCGAGGGCAGACCTACAACTTCCTGCTATCTGTCCTTGGTATAAAAATAATAGCAGGAAAATAAAAAAAAGTAAAGAGGTGATATGATGCCAACAGCACAGACAAAGGCGACTGACAAGTGGCAGAAAAAAGCCGGATATATGACAAAGGGATTTAAGTTAAAAAGAGAGTTAGCTGACGAATTTAAAGAAGCATGTGAGAAAGCGGGAGTGAGTCAGGCGTCACAGATTTCCAAAATGATGCGTGAGTTTATAGATGAGCAGAAATAAAAAAATTTATAAAATTTCAAAAAAATGAGAATCACACGAAGCAATTCTGTGATATAATGCTAATATCGCAAGAGTAGGAACAGTAGTTTTGATTAAGGAGAGGATGCATATCTTCTCCTTTTTTTCTACACTTATAACGGTTATTGTACTGTTGGGAGGTGGTTGGTTGAATACTGTTGAGCCTATCAGAGATTTAGATGTTGTGATGGATATTGCTGAATACCTAAAGGGTAAGAGCGATAGAGATTATGTGATGTTTATGTTTGGTATATACACGGGATTGAGAATATCTGATATTTTAAAGTTTCGTGTGCGTGATGTCAGAGATAAAGATGCCGTTTATATCAGGGAGAAAAAGACTGGGAAAGAGAAAAGATTTCCTATCAATGTAGAGCTTAAGCCTGTTATAAAAGATTATATATATGGCAAGGATGATTATGAGTATCTGTTTAAGTCTCCAAGAGGCAACAGACCGATTACCAGACAGCAGGCTTACAACATTCTATCTGAAGCAGGCAGACAATTTGATATTGATAAGATAGGAACGCATACTCTTAGAAAGACATTTGGGTATCATATGTACCAGCAGACGCATGATGCAGTGACGATAAAGGAGATACTTAACCATTCAGATATATCAATTACACTCAGATATATTGGAATAAATCAGGATAATAAGGACAAAGCAATAAAGAATTTATCATTTAAGAAGCGAAAAAGGTAGCTTCTTTTTTTATTATATGCGGTATTTGACATATTAAAGGTGTGTCAAATGAGGGTAAATAATTTTGTTGCACTCTAATGAAAGAACACAGATAAAGATGATTTGACAAAATATAAAGATATGTCAAATGAGTGAGGTTGAGAGATGGCTAAAGAATATGCGTATAAATTTTATCAAAGCAAAGCTTGGAAAGACTGTAAGCGGTCTTTTATAAGTGAGAGGATTGCGGTCGATGGAGGTATGTGTCAGGAATGTGGTAAACAGCTTGGATATATCGTACATCATCGTACACACATTACACCTGAGAACATATTAAATCCTGATATTACTTTAAATCATGGCAATTTAGAGTATGTCTGTAAGGATTGTCATGATAAGTTCGATGGGCATGGAGTTAATAACAAGAGACAGGGCTTGCTTGTCATGTTCGATGAGAACGGACAGCCGATAGCAAAGCTCTAACCCCCCTGTTTATTGGTGTTTGGGGCGTTTTAAAAACACCGGTAGCCTAGATTGATTTGAAACGCAGGTCATTTCACAAGGGGGGTGTGGTATCAGGAGGTGAGAATAGAGTGGTAACACCGGAAGAAATTGAAGAGGAAGCAATGCGGAGGGATGAAAAAGCAGACAGTATTTCTCAGTATTTAGACAAACAAAAGCGGGTGAAAAAAGAAGTTGCAAGATTGAAGCGGTTGTTTAAGGAGATTGACGAGAACAAAAAGAAACTTGTCTTTGCTACTATTGATGATGTTGCTTTTATGAGTATCACGATGCAGGACCTCAGGGAAAATATCATTCGTGACGGAACTACAGTGGAATACAAGAATGGCGAAAATCAATACGGAACTAAACAGAGTCCTGATGCACAGCTTTATTTACAGTTTTCTCAGAAACAGACCCAGGCAATGAAGATATTGCAGGATTGTCTTCCGAAAACGAAAGCCGTTGAGGTTGTAGAGAAAGACGATGGCTTTGATGAGTTTGTTGGAGGGCGTGAGGATGTATGAGAAGATATTGTTTAGATTACAATCCTATCCTTGAGTATTTTGACAGGATTGAAAAAGGTGAGATTAAAGTATCAAATAAGATATACAGATGGTACAAGTATCTTGCATGGCATATTAAAAATCCGGATGAATATCATTACTCGGCAAAGAGAGCAAATCATATTTTGGAGTTTGCGGAAAACTATTGTAAATTGTCAAAACATAAAAAGGGAACGACAAATGATGTTCGTTTAGAATTGTGGGAGCAGGCACATTTGGCAGCAGTGTTTGGCTTTATTGATGATAATGGAAACAGACAGTGCAGAGAGTCAATTTTTATCGTTGGTAAGAAAAATGGTAAATCACTGCTTGCGTCTATCGTTGGTCTGTATCTGCTGATTGCGGATGGGGAGCCGGGTGCAGAGATATATGCTGTTGCGACTAAGAGAGAACAGGCAAATATCATTTGGGAAGAAGCAAAGAGAATGGTGCTTAAATCGGCGGCACTTCGCAAAAGGATAAAGCCGCTTGTGTCAAAGCTGTCCAGTGAGGAGTTTAATAATGGTGTGTATAGACCACTTGCATCTGACAAAGATAGTCTTGACGGTCTGAATGTTCATGGCTGTATGATGGATGAAATTCATCAGTGGAAGAATGGCAAAGCATTGTATGACATTATGGCAGATGGTGTGACGGCTAGAGACCAGCCGCTTATATATATCACATCTACGGCAGGAACTATCAGGGAAGATATTTACGACCAAAAATATGATGAAGCTGAGAGAGTTATCAATGGTCTTTTTGATGATAACGGCTATAAAGATCCACATTTGTTCCCGTTTATTTATGAGCTTGACAGCCGTAAGGAATGGGTTCAGGAAGATTGCTGGATTAAGGCAAACCCCGGCTTGGGAACCATCAAGAATAAAGATACACTGAGAGACAAAGTAAGAAAAGCTCAGGAAAATCCGCTTCTTGTAAAGAACCTTGTTTGCAAAGAGTTTAATATCAGAGAGACATCATCAGAGAGCTGGCTTAATTTTGAAGATATTGATAATAACGCATTATTTGATATAGCAGAGCTTAAACCAAGGTATGGAATAGGCGGCTGCGACTTGTCATCAACCAATGACCTGACAAATGCAACAATGCTTTTCATGGTGCCCGGTGATGATAATATCTATGTTGAGCAGATGTACTGGATTCCGGAAGATTTGGTGGAGCAAAGAGTAAAAGAAGATAAAATTCCTTATGATTTATGGATTGAACAGGGGTGGATGAGAACCTGTCCCGGAAATAAAATACATTACAAGTATGTGGTCGAGTGGTTTAAAGAAATGCAGCTTGAAAAAGATATTTATCTTTTCAAGGATGGCTATGACGCATGGAGTGCAACATATTTTGTTGAGGAAATGAACGACACATTTGGCCGCAGCGTTATGGAGCCGGTGGCACAGGGAAAGAAAACTTTATCTTCTCCAATGAAATCATTGGGTGCTGACCTTAAGGCAAAGAGAATTATTTACAACAACAATCCGGTGCTTAAATGGTGCATATGCAATACATCTGTTGATATTGATAAAAATAATAATATCCAGCCTTGTAAGGGTACAAGTCCTACAAGGAGAATTGACGGTCTTGCCGGTCTGCTGGATGCGTATGTTATGCTTGAAAATCACCTTGAAGAATATCTGTCTCTTATATAAATTTTTGGAAGGGAGAAATTGTGGGAATTTTTAGTAGATTTAAAAATGTAAGTAAGAAAAGCTCTTTCCAAATGATTACCGATGTCGGCAATGGATTTTATGCGTGGAATGGTAAGCTGTATCAGTCTGATGTAGTGCGTTCATGTATAAGACCAAAGACCAAGGCTATAGGTAAGGCGGTGGCTAAACATATCCGGGAAACATTTAAAAAAGATGGGTCAAAGGATATTGCTGTAAATCCCATGCCATACATAAAAAATCTTTTGGAAGAACCTAATGAGTATATGTCCGGGCAGATGATGCAGGAGAAAGTTGCAAATCAGCTTGCTCTTAATCATAATGCTTTTATTTTGATAATAAGGGATGATTTTGGTCTGCCCTGTGGCTTATATCCGATACCGGCTGCATCTGTTGATGCAAAATATTATAATCAGGTGCTTTATCTTAAATTTTATTTTCAAAATGGCAAGTGGATGGAAATACCGTACACGGACATTATTCATTTGCGTGAAGATTATTGCGATAACGATATATTTGGTGAACCGCCGGGAAAAGCACTGGTGGAACTTATGAATGTTGTGACTACATCGGACCAGGGAATTATCAAGGCTGTTAAAAATGGTGCTGTAATAAGGTGGCTGCTCAAATTTAGTTCCACATCGTTAAGACCTGAAGATACACAGGAGCAGGCAAGGCAATTTGCTGAGAATTATTTAAATACAGCTTCAAAATCGTTTGGAGTGGCAGCAGTTGATTCTAAAGCGGAGGCACAGCAGATAAAACCTAATGATTATGTACCCAATGCGGCGCAGACGGATAGAACCATACAGAGAGTGTATGGTTTTTTTAACACAAATGACAAGATTGTTCATTCAAATTATGACGAGGATGAGTGGATTTCATACTATGAGGCTGCGATAGAGCCTATCATATGCCAGATGGCAAATGAATATACAAGAAAACTGTTTTCAAGAAAGCAGAGAAATTGTGGGAATAAAATCATATTTGAAAGCAGCAATCTTACTTTTGCAAGTATGAGTACAAAACTGCAGCTTACTTCTTTTGTTGACAGAGGAATAATGACCATAAATGAGGTCAGACAGTACCTTAATCTTGCACCTGTTCCGGGTGGAGATGTTGCACTGCTCAGAAAAGATACCGGAAAGCTGAAAGAGGGAGGTGGAAGTGATGGTGAAGATTGATGCAAAAGGAACTATTGTAAACAATGATGATAAGTGGATATATGACTGGTTTGGCTATGATGCTTTTTGTCCGAAAGATATTGATAAACAGCTTGAGGATGCAAATGGTGATGATGTAACTATCGTTATTAACAGCGGAGGTGGTGATGTTTTTGCCGGTTCTGATATGTCTTATAGTATCAGTCAATATAATGGTAATATTCAGGCGGATATAAGCGGTTCATGTTGTAGTGCTGCAAGCATCGTGGCGTGTGCAACAGGTCATGTGAGAGCATTTCCGACTGCAATGTATATGATTCACAATGTTTCAAGCGGTGCAAGAGGCGATTATCATGATATGGATAAACAGTCGCAGATATTACAGACAGCAAACAGAGCCATATCAGCTATTTATCAGCAGAAAACAGGCAGGAGCGAAAAAGAACTGCTTGACTTGATGGATAGAGAGTCATGGTTTGATGTAAAAACGGCTATGAAATATGGTTTTGTTGATGAATTGATAGAAACAGGCAAAAGCGGCAATATGCCGTTTAGCATAAATAACGCATTTGGTGGAATCATACCGGATGAAACAAAGGCGAAGATAAGGAATCTTATCAAAGGTGCAGAAACAGGAAGTCTTGCTGATAAATCAAGTGAGGCTTTTTTTGTTGCTAAGGAAAAAATCAAAATTTTAAGAATGAAAGGGGAAATTTAAACATGAAATTTATGAATGTAATCAAAAATTTTAAAAGCAGACAGGATTATGTTGATTATCGTAATCAGATGCTTGATGAAGCCACACAGTTTCTTGATGATGGCAAGATGGACGAGTATAAGGCAAAGCTGGAGGATGTTGAAACTCTTGACGATGAATATACTCAGTACACAGAGGCGAAAGCCAATGTTGAATCAATGAAAGGTGCTGTTAAAGTGCCAAATGTACTCAGTAATGCGGCTCATGCAGGTACTAAAGATGGAATTGTGGCTTCTGTGGGTGATATTGTCAAAGAAGATCCTACAAACAGTATCGAATATCGTTCTGCCTTTATGAATTATGTGCTGCATGGTGAGAAGATGTCTGCAAATCTTACAAATAGTGATGAAGTTACAACTACTTCAGATACGGGTGCAGTTATTCCGAATACAATTCTTAATAAAATTGTTGAGAAAATGGAAAAGACAGGTGACATTCTTAACAAGGTTACAAGAACTTTTTACAAAGGCGGTGCGACAGTCCCTACTTCGGCTGCGAAACCTGTTGCAACATGGACTACTGAAAGAGGAAAGACAGATAAGCAGAAGAAAACACTTGGCTCTATCACTTTCAGTTATTTCAAGTTAAAGTGTGTTGTTGCGGTTTCGATTGCTGTTGATACCGTAACGCTTGATGTGTTTGAGAGAACTCTTACAAGCAATATCGCAGAGGCAATGGTTAAGGCATTAGAAAAGGCTATTATTGCAGGAGAGGGTGCATCTGCAAATCAGCCTGAGGGTATTTTGTCAGATGCCGTTGAAGTAGTAGAGGGTCAGAAAGTTGAAATTGCAAAGGGTAAGGATATTACATTTAAAAACTTATGTGATGCAGAGGGAAAACTTCCGGCTGCTTATGAGTCTGCTGAATGGTATATGACTAAGAGTACATACTTTAATCAGATTGCAGCTATGACAGATACAAGCGGCCAGCCTATTGCCCGTGTTAATGCCGGAGTTTCCGGAAAGCCTGAGTACAGAATACTTGGCAGACCTGTAAACTTTGTGTCATCTGAGTATATGTCAGATTTTTCTTCAACTGTTTCAGCAGATACGGTAGTAGCTTTTATGTTCCGTATGGAGGACTATATGCTTAATACTAATCTTAATGTAACGGTTAAGCGTTATGAAGATCATGAAACAGACGACCAGATGACAAAGGCTATTATGATGGCAGATGGAAAGGTCGTTGACAAAAATTCGCTTGTTGAGGTCATTCAAAAAAACTTATAGTCCCTAACACAATTTCAACATATACAGAGCAGGAGCTTGAGGAGATGACTATATCGGACATAAAGGCTCTTGCTGATGAACAGGGCTATAGTGTTAGCGGTAATGTGAAAAGTCTTATTATAGAGAGTTTTCTTGAAGCCCAGGAAAAAGCAGTCAAGGGGGTGTAATATTTGACGGATTTTGGAGAGAAAATCAAAAAGAGCCTGAGAATAAAGCACAGTTCCCTTGATGATGAGATTGAAAGCAATATTGAGATATGTCTGCTTCTGCTCAGAGGAGTAGGCATATCAGAAGAAAAAGCATGTGCTGATACACAGGATATGCTTATATTTAAGGCTTGCGAATTGTATTGTAAGTGGCAGTTTAACTTTGATAATCAGGCTGAACGATTTGAGAAAGCATTTGAAGGACTTCGTGATTTTCTTTCGCTTGGGGGTGAATACACAAATGGAAGCACTGAATGATATTCTTTTTCTTATAAGTGAAGGGGAAAAGAAAGAAGATGAGGATGGTTTTGAGGTGGAAGTACCCGGAGAGGAACTGGAGGTTTTTTGTGCTGTCAAGTCGGTAAGACAGAGTGAGTTTTATAATGCTTTGAGAAATAATAAAAAGGTTGTGCAGGTCTTTAAAGTAGCTTTTGATGATTATTCAGGACAAAATAATGTGAAATACGATGAAAAATTGTACAAGGTAGAAAGAACATATCGTACAGACGAGTATTACATTGAATTGTCATGCAGTGAGGTAGAATAATGGCGGTATTTGATTTTGATTTCCCGAATGATATGTTTGACGATGTTTTAAATATATTTGATGAGACAGCTCCAAAGATGATAGATGAGGCATTGCCGATTTATGAGAGTGCGGTCAAAAGTGAGTTGCAGCCACACCGGGATACAGGTGAACTTATAAGTTCTATCAAATGTAAGAAAGCAAAGAAAACTGTAAACGGTGCATACATCGGCTATCTGACAGCGGAGGGGGCTTCAACAAAATCTACTTACACCCGTGAAAACGGAAAAGTTGAACCGTTTAGAAATTATCAGAAAGCACTTGCACTTGAATACGGCAACAGTCATCAGCCGGCAAGACCTTTTATGCAGTCTGCTGTGAATAGCAGTGAGGACAAGGTTTTAGAGAAAATGCAGGAAGTTTTTAACAGGGGGATAAGATGAGTGTTCTTGGTGATTTGAAAACTGCCTTGAAATCCGTATGCACAGAGGTTGCTATGGATGTTTATGACGGAAAGGCAGACACATACATTGTTTACAATGTGGCAGCAGAACAGCCGGGGGGATTTGCAGATGATAACCCGGCTGTGAATGAAATGTATTTTCAGGTACATCTTTTTGTACCTTTAAATAAAAATTATCTCAATATGCAAAAGGCTATTAAAACCGCTTTATTTTTAAGCGGTTTTTCTTATCCAAAAGTTGCCTTAAATACTGTTGAGAGAGATGTTAAAAAAAGACACATATGCTATGAGACAAACATAGCGGAAAGCGAGGTTTAAATGGCACAGGTAGGTTTAAAATCATTTTTACATGGTGAGTTAAAGGATGGTAAGTACAAAGCACCGTCCAAACTTGCGGGAGCGATTGAGTTTAAAGAAAACTTAAATTCTAACGATGCGAAACTTTATGCGGATGATGTATTGCAGGACAGCGACAGCTCAGTAACAGGCGGTGATATAACGCTTGGTATTGATGATGACGATCCTGCTATCTTTGGCCCGCTTCTTGGACAGAAGAAAAACAGCATTGCATTAAGCGGTGGAGACTCGAAAACAGTTGATGTATATGATGCTACAAGCAATGATGAGCCTATAGCGGTAGGATTTGGCTATATAAGCAAGAAAAATGGTGGAAAGTATAAAGTTGTTTTTTATCCGAAAGTTAAATTTGCACCGTATTCTGTTGATGCAAAGACTAAAGAGGAAAAGTTGGAATATACAACACCATCTGTTGTAGGTACTATTTACCCTGATGAGCAGACAGGGCTTTACAGAAGAACGGCTGTTGTTGAGTTGGAGGCAGATGCCGTAGCTGCTCTTAAAGCATTATTTACACCGACAGCGGAGTAGTTTTGTTATTTTTTGAAAAGTTGTATGCTGCATTGCCGGGCAGTGCGGCATATTTTGATGTGAAAGGATGGTGAGGTTATGAGAATATTTAATCTGAGCATTGATGGGAAGACTTATCCGGCTTGTTGTGGGATAAGAGCACTTGCACAGCTTCAGAAAAAGTATGGAAGTCTAAAAGAGTTTGAAAATAAGATATTTTCACGGAGTGATGATACTGAGAAAAGTGAAAATTATCTGGATGAAATTGATTATCAGGCATTGCTTGATACTACAATGCTTTTCCTTGAGGAAGGTGCAGAGGCTACAGGGAAGAAAGCTCCTGGTAAAAAGATTGTGTATGCGGTTTCTAATCCGGCAAAACTTGCAACAGAAATTTTTACTACATATGCAGGTTCAATGTTTCCGGAAAATGAGAACGATGAAAAAAACTCGGAGAGCCAGACGGAGGGAGAATAAATTTCGTCTGGTATAAATTTATTGCAAAGACAAAACTTGGATGCTCTGAGGCAGAATGTAATTTTCTGTCAATCGGGGAATTTTCTGATCTGTACTATGAATATAAGAATGTATTTGACCTTGAAATGAGCATGCTTGCATCTTCAATCTGCAATATGTTTGCAGGAGGCTCTGCAAATACATATGAGAAGATGATAACCAGTGCAGAGGAAAGAGAAGAAATCATTAACTTTTAGGTTTTGGGAGTGATAAGATGGCGAATAAAAATAAAATTGGTGCTTCAATAGTGCTTGAAGGTGAGAAAGAGTTTAAAGCAGCGGTTACGGCTTGTAATAAACAGCTTTCATCAATGAAATCAGAACTTGGGCTTGTTAAAGAGAAGTATGCTGAGAATGCGAACAGTCTTGAAGCACTTCAGGCAAAGCATAAAGTGCTTTCTCAGGTACTTCAGGCACAGAGAAGTAAACTTGATGCTACAAAAAATGCATATGTGCATAGTAGTGAGTCACAGAAAAAGGTTGCAGACGGTCTTGAAAAATTAAAGGCAGATTATAAAAATGCACAAGCTGAGATGGATAAAATGAAAAAATCCGGGACAGCTACGGATGCGGAGCTTGATAAACAGCAGAAAACTGTTGATGAACTTGCAGATGCAATAAAAAAGGGTGAGAGAAATTATGAAGCCGCCGGCAGCAGAGTAGAAAACTGGAAAAATAAGTTAAATACTGCGGAAGCACAGACTATCAGAGCAAACAGAGCCTTGAATACAAATGATAAGTATATGAAAGAGGCTAAAAACTCGGCAAATGGCTGTGCAACATCAATAGATCAATACGGAAAATCAGTCAGGGAAGTAAGAGTTAATGTTGAACAGCTTGGAGAGAGCAACAGACAGGCTTTTAATAATCTTGCAGACCAGATAGTTGCATCAGGAGTAAAAGAAAAGGTCGAGGACATAGCAAAAACTTTATATGAATGTTCTGAAAGTGCTGAAAAGTTTGAAAGTGCATCAGCAAAGGTTAGTACCATTGCTGATACATCGAAAAAATCAATGGGGACACTTAACAAGGAGATGCTTGACCTGTCTACAAAGACAGGAACGGCGGTGACGGATATAGCTGAGTCAACATATCAGGCTATATCAGCGAGTGTTGATACATCAAAGGCGGTGGAAACAGTAGGTGAAGCCACTAAACTTGCAAAAGGGGGATTTACTGACAGTACAACGGCTATTGATGGTCTTACAACGGTTCTTAATTCTTATGGAAATAAGGTTAAAGATGCGTCTGAGGTATCAGATGTATTCCTGACAGTACAGAACTTAGGTAAAACATCGGTTAATGAGCTGGCATCAAGTATTGGTAAAGTTGCTACCAATGCGGCGAATTATGGCGTTTCATTGCAGGACTTGGGAACGGCATATATACAGCTTACTAAAAGAGGTATTGAAACAAGTGAGTCTACGACGTATATTAAGTCTCTTATGAAAGAACTATCAAAACAGGGACAAAAGGTCGCATTGACATTGCAGACAGAAACCGGTAAGTCATTTGCAGAGTTAATGGCAGAGGGAAAATCGCTTGGCGATGTTATTCAGATATTAAGTGATAGCGTTGGCGGTGATGCAACAGCATTTTCAAATCTTTTCAGCCGTCAGGAAGCAGCAACTGCAGCAACAGTTCTTTTAAAGACAGGAACAGAGGATTATAACAATACTCTGAAAAAGGTGACGAATAGTACCGGTGCGGCTGATGAGGCTTATAAAAAGATGACTGATACATCAGAGACAGCTAAACAGAAGATGTTAAACGGCATTGAGAATTTAAAGATTGCTATCGGAACACAGCTTAATGAGTCTCTTGACGGAATGTACCAGCATGGTCAGAAAGCAATTTCGTGGGCTATGGAATTTGTAAATAAAAATCCAGATGTAGTGAAGGCGGTTGTTTCGCTTACAGCATCGTTAGGGGCATTAACAACAGCATTTGTTGGCGTTACAGTGGTAAAGAACGTAACTCCGCTAATTACAGCTTTTGGTGCAGCACTTATGGCTAATCCTATTTTGTTAGCAGCAACAGCACTTGCTACACTTACTGCCGGAATAGTCACATTTGCCATGCAGACTAAAAAGTCTACAAGTGAAACTGAAAAAGCGGCTCAGGCAGATCAGAAAGAAATTGATAGGCTGAATGATAAGACAAAGGCTATAAAGGAAAATGTGCAGGCAGCAAAAGACAGTTTTTCATCTGCTGAGTCAGAAGTAGCGGCAGTGGATAAGCAGTCAGAAAGACTGAAAGAACTTAATAATATTGAACATAAAAACACTGCTCAAAAATCTGAGATGAAAGCAATAGTAAATTCATTATCTCAGCAAATTCCGGAGCTTGCCAATGCTTATGATGAAGAAACAGGAAAACTTAAATTATCTAATAAGCAGATAACAGCTAAAATAAGTAATTATAAAAAACTTTATATGACACAGGCTGCTGAGACTGATATAAAGGAGCAATATAAACAGCAGTATGAGGCTGAAATGGCACTTGCGGAGGCAACGCAGAAACGTGCAGAATCAAAAAAGAGATTAACTGATGCAGAGAAAAAAGCAGAGTCAGCACAGAAGGCATTAGAAAAAGAGTATAAGGCTAATGCTGGAAATATGAATTACAATGAAAATTACAGTGAAACATATCAAAAGGCACAAGAAGCATTAAGCAAATATGCAGAAGAAAAGGAAAGACATAAAAAAACGTCTTCTGAATTAAATAAAACAATAAAAGAACAGGAAAAAATAATTAAAGATTGTAATTTAAATGTCAATAAAGCACAGAAGTACATTGAAAAGTATAGTAAGGCAACTGATAATCAAAAGAAAAAAACAAATGCTTCAGGCAATGCTGCAAAGAAAACGGCGAGAGAATTTAAAAATCTTGGAAAAGCATTTGATACTGCCGTTGCTCAGATGAGTGGCTCAGGATTAAAAGTTGATGATGCCACAAAGAGAGCTTTCAATAATTCTGTAAGTATTGCAAAAAAAACAGGTACAAAAATACCGGCGGGACTTGCGGCAGGTTTAAAAAGTGGAAGTAAATCACCTGAGACGGCATTAGTCACATTAAATACTGCTATAAACAAAAAATTGATGGAACTTGCTACTAATGCAAGAAAACAGGGTGCGTATATTCCAGAGGAAATAACCAAGGGAATAAATGGAAGTCCAAATGATCCTACGGTTGCGTATGAAGCTATAAACAAGCAGATTCAGAAGCGTGCTGGCAATATGCAGAAAAAGCTTAACAAGGTTGGTATAAATATTTCTTCCGGTATGAAGAGAAGTTTTGAAAAGGGTGGACAAAATTCATTAGATGCTATACAGAGGGCTAATAATAAGATAACAAAACTTATGAAGAGTGCAGGAGTAAATAGTGTTAATGGTTTGCTTGCAGGTGTAGCTCAAAAGAGATCAGCAGTGGTTAAAGCTTATGAGGATTTAGGTAATGCAGCTGATCAGGCATTTAAAAAGAAACTTGATATTCATTCACCTTCAAGAGTCTTTAAAAAGTCCGGTGAATATACAGTTGATGGTTTGATACAGGGTATTGAATCAAGTTCCAAAAATGTTGGAAAATCTGCTGAACAACTTGGAAATATTCTTGTAAAAGAATTGTCAGATAAAATAAAGAATAAAGACCTGAAAACAAATGGAAAAGGTTATAGTGATGTTACGATTGCAAAGTGGTGGAAAGCTGTAGTTAATGCTACATATGCCGGGACTACTGCGCATACAAGAGCATTGCAGAAATATTATGCTGCAAGAAATAAGGTGACTAACAATGGTGAAAAACAGAGGAAAAGTCTTGAAAAGCAGAGAGCAGCATATCAAAAAAAGCTGGAAAAAGAGCAGAAAGAGCGTCAGAAAAAGCTTGAGGCACAGAGAAAGGCTTTTGAGAAAAAACAGCAGGCTCTTGTTACAAATCTTCAAAATAAAATTGAAATGAGAGATTTGAAGACTAATGGCAATGGTTACAATGAAAAGACTATTAAAACGTATTGGGATAAGGTTGTTAAGGCAACGAAAAAAGGGACATCTGCACATACCGAGGCTTTGAAACAGTATTATGAAGCAAGAAATAATTTTGTTAATAGTAAAAAAGAGTATTTAAGTAATTATAAAAAAAGTTATAAAGAGTATATGTCAACTCTTAAATCAGAGTTGAAAGAACTTAAAAATACATATAACGAAGAGGTGAAGTCAACTAAGGAATCTATCACATCAAGTTTTAGTATTTTTAGTGATGTTAGTCTGTCAAAAACGGATGATGAAAACGGTCTTGTAGTGAATTTACAACGTCAGGTTGATGCACTTCAAAAATGGCGTACAAATTTGCAGATACTTCGCAATAGAGGAGCATCAGATGAGATGATGAAAGAAATAGAAGGTCTTGGTGTGACTTCTGCAGGTGATGTTGAAACTCTTACAAAGATGAATGACCAGCAATGGGCAGAGTATAAGCAGTTATATAGTCAAAAAAATGTTGTAGCACAAAAGGAAGCTGTAACGCAAAATCAAGATTTGAAAAAATCAACGGAAAAGCAGATGAAAGATCTTGAGAAAAAATATAAGACTAAGATTGCAAAACTTAAGAAAACTTACAATAAAGAGATGAAATCAATAGGTGCTTATGTTACAAAAGGATTTGCGAATGGTATAGAAAAAGGAAGTAATGATGTATATAAGGCTATAGCGAAGCTTACCGGACAGACGGTAAAGCAGGTTAAGAAAAACCTTGGAATACATTCACCGTCAAAAGTAATGGCTGAACTTGGAGCATATACAGGTCTTGGTTTTGCCCAGGGATTGCAAAGGGAAACACAGGGACTTGCAGACATTATTACCGGAAACCTTCCAACAACGGTACCAGATGTAAGTTCAGGAGCATCAGGTTTACAAAAATCAAATCAGCAATTAAATCTTACGATTCAAATGGATGGAAATGTGGTTGGAAAAGCTGCATTAAACACTGTGGATATGTTACAGGGGGCAAAGGTTAATCTTACTAGAAGGGGGATAGCAAATGCGTGATTTTTCGTTTAATGACATAAGGGCATCTAACAAGGGAATGACAGTGGAGAGTATAGATATAGGATATCCTTCTTTTAGAAGCTCTGAGACTACGGTTCCGTTTCGTGACTCGACAATTGATGTATATGATCTACTTGGATTGAAAGTTTACGATGACAGAACTATCACAGTAAAGATGTGGAAAAAGTGTATAGATAGATTAGAGGTTGAGAAGTCTAAAAATGAGGTCGCAAATTGGCTGTATGCTCAGGCTGGTAAGGTGAGATTTGTTGACAGTGCATTGCCTGAGAAGTTTTTTAAAGCAAAAATCAGTTCCTTTGATGCGTCTGCATCAACGAGAAAAGCTTGTATTATTACTGCTACATTTAAGGCAGATCCGTATATGTACTCAGTAAAAGAGGGCGGTGAAAAGACTATATGAGGACTATTACAATTTTTAAGAAAACTGAAAACAGAACAGTTAAAAATGAAATTATTCATAATATGCAGCCGGATGATATGCAGAGAAAATTGTCGGGAAGTATATCAAGAGAATTAAACTGTATTGATTCATTGTCGTGTGATATTTATCCGGATAATCCCGGATATGAAATGTTGGTACCATGTCTTACTGAAATTCAGTGTATTGATGATAATGATGTAGAGTTTTTAGGTCGAGTTCTCAAAGCTGTTCCACTGATGGATAACAATGGAGTGATATACAAGCAGGTAACCTGTGAGGGATATCTTGCCTATCTTCAGGACAGTAGTACAGATATTGAGCTGTTTAATATGTCACCTGTTGATATGGCAAAGGAGCTGATTAAAAGACATAACAGCAGTGTACCGCAGCATACATTTCAAATAGAGTTTGACCAGACTGTTACAGATACAGAAAAAGCAGAGTTATCAACAAGCGGAGGAACGACATTTGATGAATTTTCAGCATTGATTTCAAAATACAACTGGGAGATTTTACTTTCTTATAAGGTTGTTGATGGAAAAGCGGTACCGGACAAGCTGACAGTTTCAAAAAAGATTGGAAAGATATGCGATGATAGTGTAATAGAAATTGGAAACAATCTTTTATCTTATTCATGTGAGCAGGACATGAGTAATCTTTGTACGAGAATACTTCCACTTGGTACCAAAGTTTATACTGATGAGGATAATCTTGAAAGGGTTAGCATAGCCTCTGTAAATAGTGGAAAGAAGTATCTTTCAAAGAATGAAAATTTGTATGGAGTAATTCAGCGTACAATATTGTATGAGGATATCAAAGAGCCAAAGGAACTCTTGAAAGAAGCGGAAAAATATATTGAAGCTTATTCTGAGCCATACAGCAGCTATACAATATCGGCAATAGACCCACATCTTCTTGATAATACAAAAGAAAAAATCAAGGTTGGAAACTGGTACAAAGTTAATGCTAAGTTGCTTGGTATTGATGGTGTCATGTTAAGGGTAAATAAACAGACAATAAGTCTTGACAATCCTGCAAATGACAGCTTCAGTGTGGGAAATACGACGGCGGCTACAGCATCAGGTTCTATAGCTGGTGCAGTAACCGGTGAAAAATTAAGCCTTATTGTAGACCAAAGCAATACACAGAATGTCGTTGTAACTAAGCAGTTGGCGGCGCAAGAGGCATGGATAAAAGATTTAAAGGCCTCAAGTATAACGACAGATAACCTGGTTGCTAAAGTGGCACAGATAGACAGTCTTACAGCTACAGACGCAATTATAAAAAATATTGTTGCTCAAACTATAACAACAGATAATATAACAGCTGCTGTGGGAAATATAAAGAATCTTACATCGGATTCGGCCATTATTGACACAATCAGGAATACAATAATTACATCGGACTTTTCAGATTCTGTTGTAGCGAGGATGAGCAACGGTGTTATTAAAAGTGCGCTTATTGAATCGTTGTCTGCTGATAAGATAGCTGCAGGCAAAATCTATACGGATGATGTACAGATACAGTCTAAAGATGGCTGTATGGTGTTGAAAGATTCAACGATGCAGATATCTGATGGAAATCAGGTAAGAGTTCAGATTGGCAAGGATGCAAACGACAACTATACAATCATAATATATGATGAAAATGGAAATGTTCTCTGGGGCGAAGGTGGAATTACTGAAAATGCAATAAGGGATGGTCTTATCAATGACAAGATGGTAGATGATAACGCAAATATAAATGCGAAAAAAATAAATCTTCCGTCTTTGATAAAGGAAATAAACGATGGAACAGAAACGATAAAGTCCAGCGCAATAAATTATGATCCTACGGGACAGACATTAGATGTTACTTTTAACCGGATTGAATCACAGCTTTTAGATGATCTTGGATATAACCTTTATTATGACAGTCAAACAATGAAGGATGGATGGTCATTTGTTGGAAATTATTTAGAAGTTGGTGAAAAACAATGGGACAGAGAATATAAACATTATGAATGTAAAATATTCAGACTATCTGACAGTTATTCATACATAGACAGTTCATTTATGCCGGAAGATGGGAAAGTATATACGTTATCAGCATATATAAAAGGCAGAGCAATGGTTTATTATCCTGTTGGCCTTGAAGTTGGGGATGTGTATGAGTTTTCAGAAGCAACGAGAGTGAAATATGATTTTACATATGACAGCAAAAAAGGAAAGCCTGTATTTACACCGGCAGATGATTCAGGAAGCATCGAAATATATGCGATAAAACTTGAATATGGTGGAGCAATGACGGCATATTGTCTAACAGCGGATGAAGAAGGAAGAGAAAAAAAGGTACAAATGTCGGCATTTCATGTAAGCAGCACTAATTTGAAATCAGAATTTTATGAAAAAGACAAAGAGAACAAAAAGAAATTTTCTTTGATTAGTCAGACGGTTGATGAAATAAAAACAAAAGTCGGAGTTATTGATGGCGATTATATAACAGGTTCAGAATTAAAACAGACAGCAAAAGAGATAAATGCTAAAGTGTCAGAAATATATCAAACTAAGGATGGAATGAACAATTATGCTAAATATTCAGAACTTAGTTTGAAAGCCGATAAAGCTACACTAGGGAATTATCAAACAATTGCGGGTATGAGCAACTATGCGACGACAACATGGGCAAAAAATCAGATAGACAGTAAAGTTTCTGTGGGTGGGGTATGTAGTGAGATAAATCAGTCATCAGAGCAGATTACACTTAATTCTAACAGGCTTGTTGTAAATAGTACCAATTTTACTTTAGATGGAAATGGTATAGGCTCAATAGGTGGATGGCAGTTTACAAACGACTGTATATATTCAAAAACAAATGCCACATTTGCTAGTTCAGGCACAAATTATGCTCTTGGAGGATGGCCTTATAAGATAGCTCTGTGGCAAGGAAAACTTATTTGTGGAATACAAGTAGGGAGTGAATTTACCTCGGGACCACCGGTTACTAATAGTGGATATTGTGATTTGTCTGTTGCTGGTTTTTATTCTAAAGATCATAAACAATCTAACGGATATTTATTTGCGGTAGATGTTTTAAACAGTTCAGTAACAACGAACACAGGAGCATTTACAGCCTCAGACAGACGATTAAAAACAAACGTCAATGAAATAGATGAACAGTACGCAAACGACCTTATAGACGACTTAAAACCGTCAACATATAGAATGATAGACGGCAAACGAACTCATAGCGGATTTATAGCGGATGAAGTTAAACGGACTGCCGAAAAAGTCTTAGGAACAGCCGAAAATTTTGCCGCATATGCAACAGTAAAGATAGATGAAGATAAACAGGAATATGCCGCTTTGAGATATGAGGAATTTATAGCACCTCTTACAAAATACTGCCAGTGCTTAAAGCGAGATTTGAAGCAGGAAATAGAAAAAAATCAGCAGTTACAATTTCAACTTTTAAATTTACAAGGTGAATTTATGATATTAAAACAACAGATTTTAGGAGGAAAATAAAATGGTAAGATTAAACAAACAGGTATCGGTAACAGGGGCATGTGTATTAACAGTTGACGGTAAGGAAGAACAAGTAGCATACATGAACGCTTCAATTCCAGTCGGCGGTGCACCTAATATTGGGAAAGCTATTCAGAATGTAGAGTTGTTCAATGCAAACAAAGAGGAAGTATTAAAAGACTTTGCGGCGTTTGATACATATGTATATAGTCTCATAGAAACAAATCAATCAGCAACAGAATAAGGAGACGCAAATGGAAATACCAGTTACATTAAATGTTAAATCTGCCAATGTAATACCGGTAATAAACTGTATGCAGGGAGATACGCCGACGCTTGTATGTACAATATTAAATGGGGATGAGCTGTTTATAGCAGATTCCGGAGAATTTGATTTGTGTGTATGTGAGGGTGAAACAGCTAAGCATAAGGCTATATCAATTAAATGTAGTGTTAATAAAAACATAGTTACAGCACATTTAACTAAAAATGAAACAGATGAGGCGGGGGATTTGAAATTATGCATAAGTTTTTCAAATACGGCTCAAGAGTTAGTTGTGAGTACATTTCCATTTATTCTTAAGGCTACAGAAAATCCAGCATATTCAGCAGTGGGACAGAAAGAAAATATTAAAGCTTTAACTGATTATGTTGCGGAAGCAAAAAAATATGCAGATGCTGCAAAAGATTCCGGGGCGAATATATCTGAATATGTAGATAATGCAAAAAAATATGCAGAAAGTGCATCAGAAAGTGTTATAAATGCAGAAAAAGCCGAAAAGCTGTCACAGTCATATGCGATAGGAGATAGTGGAGTAAGAGAAGGAGAGGAAAAAGATAATTCAAAGTATTATAGTGAAAAATCAGCGGAAAGTAAACAAGCAGCCGATAAGGCGGCAGAGTTGGCAGGTCAGAAAGCAGAAGAAGCGAGACAGTCTGAGCTAGAAGCGTCCGAGAGTGCGAAAAGCGCATCTGAGAGCGTTATAACTGCTGATATGGACGCAAAACTGGCACAATCGTATAGTATTGGTAAAAGTGGTATTCGTGACGGAGAAGAAACCGATAATGCAAAGTACTATTCAGAAAAAGCAGAAACAGTAAGTGCAAATGTGCCGTCGTATTTAAAACAAATTGAAGATGCTGGGAACAGTCAAATAGACAAGATAAATGATGCATTTGGCAAAACAGAAGCCACTTTTAAAGTAAACTTTGAAACAGGGCATCTTGAATACACAGGAGCAAGATTTACTTTTGAAGTGGCGGATAACGGACATTTAAACTGGGAGGTAAATTAAATATGGCAGACGCAGGAAGAATAGTAATAATACCTAAAGGGGAGTATAAAAGTAATATAACATACGAAAGGTTAGATGCAGTTGAATACAATAACAACGGCTACATAGCTTTAAAAACAGTAACAGGCATAACACCTACAAACGATGGGACGAACTGGACGTTGTATGTTAAAGGAACGCAAGTTGACAGCGAGTTATCGACCGCATCATCAAATCCCGTTGCAAACAAAGTGGTAGCAGAAGCTGTAAATGATATAGAAAAAGAAATCGGTATATTATCTCAAACCGCCACCCACAATATGCCTCGAATAGTTCCAAAAGACATTACATCATATATCACAGACGGAACATTCTATCAAAGATTAAACGGTACAGATGGTTTTGATTTATTTGAGGACATTTATGTAGGCGATTATATAAAAATGTCAAGACCTATCACATGCCCGAATCAAGACAGCTCGACGGCTACGACAGGGTCGCAATATGTAACAATCATCGGTTTAGATGCCTTACAAGGCAATGGAGATAACATAGTTGTGAATTATCACCATGCAGTTATGACAGCAGGGCAGGGATTTGGTGGTGTACAGCATTTTGGTAAACATAGAATGAACAGTACAAATACAACGGTAGGTGGATATGTAGGCTCTGAGATGAATACAAGTATATTAGGAGCAGTTACTTCGAGCGGTTCTACTGCTAGTGATGCTACTATAAATCAACAATTGTACGCCGAATTTGGTTCACACTTAAAAACCACGAGAGAATTATGTAGCAATGGCGTAAATGAAAGCGGTTATAATAGATTTGGTAGCAACACTGGTTGTTCTAACAGCTGGGCTTGGGGCAATTTTCAAGCTATTTTAATGAGCGAAATTGAAGTCTACGGGTCTACAGTTTGGAGTTCTAGTGGATATGATACAGGAAACGCAAAAATGCAGATGCCGTTGTTTACTCACAACAGACAAGCTATGGACAATAGAAGTAGCTGGTACTGGCTAAAGGATATGGCCACGGGTGCTTATGTTTGCAATTGTGACAATACTGGCCGTGCGGACTACAGCGGTGCGAGCAATGTTCGGGGCTCTGTGCGTCCTCGCTTTGTAATCGGAGCGTAGCGGTTCTAACATTCCTACCTCTTGTGTGTAGGAATGCACAAATTTATGAAAGAGAGAAAAAAATAAATGGCAGTATTGAAGAACTTTAAAACGGAGGTAAGATAATGGACTATACAACAATAAACACTTCGGAAAATGGCATGGACGAAGAAACCGAAATGCAGTACCGTGAAATGATGAGAAAGCAAGAAAAACAAAATGAGTTGGAAAGTGAACTCAGATGTTTACACTCTGATTTACAGCAGAACACCTCAGAGTGTGGTGACTGGCGTATGGCGAAAGCTATAGAGAAGTTGCTTATTGCATTACAGGACTGCGAAACCGAAGAAATCTGTGTTTGTATCAAGAACTGGGCAACGGAAACATATATGAATATCGGAAGTCAAATTAACGATAGGATATACAAGAGGGACAGGGTAAATGAGATTGAAGAAGAACTAAAAGTTTTGTCGAATAATGACATACTTTAGTGCATTTTATTGTCTGGAAAGTGAGGTGATATCTAATGTTTGATATTATCAATGAATATTATGGCCAGGGCTATTATGATAACAATGATCTGAAAATTTTTGTCCATACGGGGGGACATAACATCTGAAGAGTATAAGCAAATAACATCTGAGTAATATAGTGAATGATAATGTAACAACAAGTGTTAGTGACAATTAAAGATTTGGCATAAGATGAGAGCAAAGTGAAGAGTTGTTCTTTTTTTATGCCTAAAATGGCAGGAAAGGAGACACAAATGGCAGCATACGCAATAGAAATAATAATAGCAGTTATCTCAATGATTGGAACAGCCAGCGGAGCATATTTCGCAAATAAAAAATCGACTGCTCTTGTAGCTTATCGTTTAGAGCAGTTGGAAAAGAAACAGGATGTACATAATCAGGTAATCGACCGGGTTTATAAACTTGAGAAATCTGTGGCTTTAAATTCGGAAGATATAAAAGTAGCAAATCACAGAATAGAAGATTTAGAGAAGAAATAAGGAGGTTTTTATTATGTTTAGGAATTGTGTTTTTAAGGTAAGTGTTGATACTCAGAAATGGGTAAAATCTGCCACGATTAGAGCGATTAAAACAATGGCTCAGACGGCAGTTTCAGTGATAGCAGTTGGAAGTACCGTGTCAGGTGTTGACTGGAAACTTGCAGTATCTTCGGCGGTAGTAGCCGGAGTTGTAAGTATTCTGACATCAGTTGCAGGACTTCCAGAAGTAAAATGCGAAGAATAGCATAAATAAGAGTGTAAAGTACACGGAAAGTGAGGACAAAGACTATGAGTAAGATAAAAGCAGTAACAGTACATGGAGGACACAATCCTGCCGGTAAGATAGCTTGTGGAGCAAGTGATTATATTGACGAGAGCAAAGAGGATAGAATTATTACAAAAAAGGTAATAAGACTTTTGAAAAAGAATGGTATTAAGGCATATGACTGTACCGTAAACAATGGAACCAGTCAGACAGATGTGCTCAGAAAGATTTGTGAAAAATGCAATTCAAAGACAAGGGATATTGATATTTCAATCCATTTCAACTCAGCAGAACATCAGAGAATACTTGACGGAAAGACAACGGGAACTGAAGTATGGGTAAGAAATACGACAGGTGTTAAAGGGGATTTATCAAAGAGAATTTGCAATCAGCTTTCTAAGATTGGTTTTAGAAACAGAGGTGTGAAAACAACATCGGGATTATGGGTTTTAAATAAGACATCAAAGCCGGCACTTCTTATTGAGGTGTGCTTTGTATCTGACCCTGACGATGCAAAGCTTTATAAAGCTAACAGAGATAATGTTGCAAAAGCTATCGTACAGGCAATTCTCAATTATAATAAGGTGCATTGAGAAAATTGTAGAATTGAGTTTGTTTATATGCTAAAATAAACTCGTTACCGCCTCTATACCGGTAAGGGAAGGAGGTGAATTGTATGGATATAATTGTATCTATTTTTATTGCCGTTGTGAGTGGTGTGATTTGTCATTACATCATTAAATGGCTGGATGGCAATAAATAGTCGGTAATCGGCCTAATGGTGATATTCCTGCCATTTTAAAAAATTGGAAATAGAAAACCCCCGATGCGGCAACATCGGGGGTTTTCGTTTTGAAGTCGAATTGTATGGACTTCTTGTATCTATTTTGTCTGATGACATTATAGCATATGCGAAAATTCTTTGCAATATACTTTACAATAGTATTTTTATAAAAATATAATAAGTCATCGACTACAGACCACCATATTGACTTATAATTACCATAGCTGCCTTTGGATCACACCTTGTTATATTAACGGGATATTGCAATCGCTTCTCATAATTAAACATAAATTCCTCATTTCTGCGACAATCGCAAAGATTTTTAATATATTATTTTGATTTTGCCGGAGCAGAACGGTGCTCCTTTACTCCCAAGGCCATGGGTCTTTTACCCATTCCCAATAGCAGGAATCTTCAACGTCATATTTTGAGAGAGGTCCGTATTTTTGCGTATATTCTCTTACAGCATCTCTTCTTTCTTTTTTTAGCTGCTCGTAATAACAAAGGGCTTCTTTGTCACAGGGATGAGTGTCAAGAAATAAAACCGTGTCATCCATTGCGAAGCTTACCTGAGTGATATAGGCTAAAAGATTATGCTTTTCTCTGTTCATCTTGTACCTCCTTTATTATTGCAAAAACCATTTGGAATACAACCATAGAAAGGTAAAGATAATTCTTTGAAAATTGTTCCCTGTGAAAGACCGTCACAAAGTGCATTTATCTTTCTCCATTTTTGCCATGGAACATATCCGATTCCTATAGGAATGTTATGCATATCAATATGAGAAATTGCTTCTGCACAATTTTCATTAGTTACAGACTGCATATTATTACAGTTACAATTATTTTGAATAGGGTTTACATTCTGCCTGTTGCAGCCGTTGCTGCACTGCGAACCCATCTGGCGGCCACATCCCTGGTTGTCATTTCTTGGTTCAATGACAGGTTTGTTGCAGCAGCGGTCAGAGTCAGATACATTATTCTGCTGTCGGCAGTTTCCACAGCTCTGACAATTTGTTTGTCGTCTGAAATTCATATTATTCATATAAAATTCCTTTCGTTATCAGAATCATATATTTTATAAATTAGAATATACTTATATATCTAATCCATATATTTATATGAAAAATCAGACAATATGTTACATGACTGTTTAAAGTGCAAAAGTTAATAAGGACTGTTATTCAGATTAAAATTCAAGAAACATTTCAGAGTAAAAATATTAAAAATTCAGATAGAAACATTAAAAAATTAAATAAAAACATTTAAAAAAGTAAAATGGAATTTTGATTAGCAGAGCTGTTCATAATCCCATATCAAAATGTTTAAAAGGTATTCCGAATGATTAAAGTTTATTAAAAAAGGGATATAGTCTGGAATAGTCTCGTCATAGATGTCAAAGTTTGAAACAATATAATTGATTGGATTTAGTGTTTTGTCTTTTTTAAAAATCTTAAAAAATCCCAAAAGTATATTTTCGTATGTATTAGCGGATTTCGTGGATAAAGTATTCTGTTCTGCAAGCATATGGATAACCTCATTTCTGCACTGATATCTATAGGTTTAAAGTGCATTAACCATAATTATGTTTAATGTTACGAGTAATACCAAAAGTATGCTTTTATTGCTGAACGCATCCCTTGATATATTTATATTAACATGTTTGCAGAGAAAAGTATATACAAAAAAATAAAGTATTTTAACTTTATATGTAAAAAAATGTCGATTATTTCGGCTGGGTAATATACGAAATATCTAATCGTTTTTCTAAACTTTTGTAACATTTGTTAATTATTCATTCATTCTACACATAAAATATGGCAATTTAAAGTAAATATATAAAAAAGGTGGTGAAATAAATTGAAAAATAAGCTGACTAAAATTTTAATAGCGGTGCTTTTTGGATTGTTTGCATTTGGAGCAATAAAAGGAAATTATTTTTCTGTAATCAGTGTTTTGCAGGAAAACGTGAACTATGACAATTCGAGAAGTGTTAAAAAAATGCAGGAGGATTTTGACGCATTTTTAAATCAGCTTTTCATTGATAACGTATCAAATGACACGTTGACATTAAATTATACATTAAAGAATAAAAAAATCTATGGACTTGATAATATTGAGGTCAGTTTTGGAAGTGCAGATGAGAATGAACAGCATAGTACATATTCGGTATACGAGAATACAAAAGCAACACTTAGAAGTTTTAATTATGATAAGCTGACGAAATCGCAGCAGTTTATGTATGACCTTGCCGAGTATATGATTGATATAAATCTGGAATCTTCAGATTATCAGGGGTATGATGAATATTTGAGTGAAACTTCAGGGGTTCAGGCACAGCTTCCTGTACTTCTGGTTGAATATAATTTTTATTCGATAAAGGATGTAGAAGATTATATTAAACTGTTAAATCTTGTTCCTGACTATTTTAAGGATATTATGGAATATGAAAAATACAAAGCCGGCAAGGGTTTGTTTATGAGTGATTCCAATGTAGAGCTTGTGGTAAAACAGTGCAGTGCATTTATAAAAAATACGGAGAACAATTATCTTATCACGACATTTGAAAACAGGCTTGCGGCTTTGCAAGGGTTAAGTACAGAGAAAAAAAATAAATTTATTGCTCAGAATAAAAGCGCGGTTATAAATAAAGTTATTCCGGCATACAGAACGCTTATTGACGGATTGAATGCTCTTAAAGGCACGGGGAAAAATAATGGAGGTCTTTGCGGATTTAAAAACGGAAAGAAATATTATGAGTATCTTGCAAAAGTAAAAACAGGTTCTAACAGAAGTGTAAGTGAAATGGAAATTCTCACTGACAAAAAGTTAAAAGATGCACATAAAAACATATCGGAAATAATTGCAAAAAATTCAAAAGTTTATGAAAATGCCATAAATGTTAAATATAATTATACAAACCCCAAAGAAGTTATAGAGCATTTAAAAAAGGCAATGAAAAAAGATTTTCCGGCATTGCCCGATGATATAAATTATCAGGTTAAATATGTTGACAGTTCACTTGAGGAAAGTCTTAGTCCGGCATTTTATCTCACGCCGGCAATAGATAATTATAATAATAATGTTGTGTATCTTAACGGAAATAAAAAATATGATTTAAGTAAAGCATTTACTACAATAGCACATGAGAGTTATCCGGGGCATCTCTATCAGAACTGCTATTTTTATTCAAAATCACCTGCTCCATTCAGGAGTATAGTAAATGTGGGAGGCTATGTAGAGGGCTGGGGGACTTATGCAGAACTGTACAGTTATAAATATGCCGGGCTTGACAAAGAAACAGCAGAGATACTTCGTGAAAATACGGCAGCTACTCTGTGCATATATGCGAAAGCAGATATAGGAATAAATTATAACGGCTGGGATTTATCTAAGCTCATAAAGTATCTTTCTGCATATGGTTTTAATCTGGAACAGAGCAAAACGGTATATGACAGCATAGTGTCAGAACCGGCTAATTATCTCAAATATACAATAGGGTATTTGGAAATTGAGCAGATGTATCAGAAAGCAGAAAAGAAACTTGGAAAAAAGTTTACACCTAAAAAATTTCACGAATTTATACTTGCAATGGGAGAAGCACCGTTTAAATTATTAAATGAACAATTGGATAAATGGATAAAACAACAGACAATTTAAAAATAGTAAATAAAACAGCCCGATAGCGAATATTAACGATTCGAAAAGTCGAAAATAGTCATTATCGGGCATATTATTTATAAACAGATTAAAATTATGCTTCCGGAAGTTCTCTCTGTGTCAGGATTTTAGCTTCGCCGCTCTCACGCATTTCTATAAGAGGTGAACCCTTATGGTTTATATAATCCTCGGTAATAGTAACTCTTCCTATCATATCATCCTTTGGAATTTCATACATTATGTCAAGCATAAAATCTTCGATAATGGCACGCAGTGCTCGTGCACCGGTATTTTTTTCGAGAGCTTTTTTAGCTATGCAATGAACGGCATCGTCATCAAATTTAAGGTCAACCTCATCAAGTGCAAGTAATTTTTTGTACTGTTTTAAGATAGCATTTTTAGGCTGGGTAAGTATCTGTACAAGCATATCCTCAGTCATTGCCTGCAGAGCAAATACTATAGGAAGACGTCCCAAAAATTCAGGAATCATACCAAATTCTCTGAGGTCTTCGGTTGTAACTTTTGCGAGTATGTTCTCGTCTTTATCATATTTGTCTTTAAGTTCAGCTTCAAAACCGATAGATGACTGTTTTGTGAGTCTGTTTTTGATAACTTTTTCGAGTTCAGGGAAGGCACCGCCGCAGATAAACAGGATATTTCTTGTGTTTACTGTTGTGAGAGGTACCATTGCATTTTTGCTTGTTGCACCGACAGGAACTTCAACATCACTTCCCTCAAGAAGTTTAAGCATTCCCTGCTGTACGGATTCGCCACTTACATCTCTGCTGTTTGTATTTCTTTTTTTTGCAATTTTGTCAATTTCGTCTATAAAAATAATTCCATGTTCTGCTTTCTCAACATCATTGTCGGCAGCTGCGAGAAGTTTTGAGAGAACACTTTCAACGTCATCACCTATATATCCGGCTTCTGTAAGTGAAGTTGCATCAGTAATTGCAAGAGGAACCTGAAGAATTTTGGCAAGAGTCTTAACAAGGTAAGTTTTACCACATCCTGTAGGGCCAACCATCAGCATATTTGATTTTTCAATTTCGATGCCGTCATCTTCTTCAATATTGTCTGATAAAACTCTTTTATAATGGTTGTAAACGGCAACAGACATTACCTTTTTGGCAAATTCCTGACCGACAACATATTCATCAAGTTTTGATTTTATAATATGTGGAGCAGGAAGATGCTTTATATCAAACACTTCTGTCTGTACATTTTCAGTTTTTTTCTTTTCAGCCGGTTTTTTTTTCTTGATTTTCTGGGAATTTGGTATTCCGTCACCACTTGGCATATTCGGCATGCCAAAACCGAACATATCCATATAAGGCATATTAGGGAAAGTACCGTTAAGATTCATGTTGTTCATGGAATCAAAAGTTTTCTGCATACAATCATTACAGATACATATATTATTTGGAATATGTATCATTTTACCAGCTTTGCTTTCAGGGCGGCGGCATATATAGCAGACCTCTTCATAATTATCGTTGTTATTATTTGAATTGTTTGTATTTTCTATATTATCATCATTATTATTATTGTTATTATTATTATTGTTGTTATTGTCTGACATAAATTATCTCCTTTTCTTGACTACTAAGTCACAGTATGCTAAAATATGTTTTGTGTGCTCCCATAGTTAAATGGATATAACAGCCCCCTCCTAAGGGGCAGTTGTAGGTTCGATTCCTACTGGGAGTGTTTTTTTGACGGTATGTATAATGATATATTATATTTGTTAAATATGCAATGAAACTTACTAAAAGATTAGTCTTTTTTTAGATTTTAAAAGAATATTAATAATTTAAAAATGAAGATACGGAAGTTTTATGCACGGTAGATGTGCGATTTACATAGGAAGCGGGGGGCTTTATGAAAATAAAAAGAATCATATCATCATTTATGGCTATAGTAATATTATGCTGTAGTTTAGTATCAGGAGTAAATGTACAAGCTAAGACAGATGAGTGGCCTAAGGGACCTTCAAAGAGCAGTTTTGTAAGTGGTTCGGCGATTGTTGTGGAAGTGTCTACCGGCACTGTATTATATGGAAAGAATATACATGAAAAACGCTATCCGGCAAGTATTACTAAGATTCTTACGGCACTGCTTGCAGCGGAAAACAGTTTGCCGAGTGATACTGTCAAGTTCTCGAAAGAGGCTGCATACGGAATAAGTTCAGGTGATTCGACAGTATATTCCGAGCCCGGAGAGAAAATGTCGATGGAACAGTGTCTTTATGCTATTATGCTTGAGTCGGCAAATGAAGTTTGTCTTGCAGCAGCAGAGCATGTCTCAGGGAGTGTAAAGAATTTTGTCAATCTTATGAATAAGCGTGTAAAAAAGCTTGGTCTTAAAGATACACATTTTAATAACCCAAATGGACTTCCTGACCCAAATCATTATACAACGGCATATGATATGGCGATGATTGGAAGGGCTGCACTTAAAAATTCCGTATTCAGAAAAGTTTGTAATACACCGAGATATACATGTGCAAAAACAAATAAGCACAAGACAAAGAGAATATGGCTTAATCATCATGAAGCCATAAATCCGGATGAGTATCCACAGTATGGTTACAAATACTGTATAGGCGGAAAGACAGGATTTACAAATGCTGCCGGAAATACGCTTGTGACTTTTGCGGAAAAAGACGGTATGCAGCTTGTGTGCGTTGTCATGAAATCGACAAGCCAGAAATATGGTGAGCCTAATCAATATACAGATACAATAAAACTTCTCAATTATTGTTTTGGAAAATACAAGAAATATAATGTAGGAGAGGTTGATTCAAAGATAAATCAGGATTTGTTTAACAATTACGGAAGCTTCTTTAACAGCTCAAATTCGCCTGTAAGATTTGAAGACGAATCAAGTGTAGTGCTGCCAAACAATGTTAAGCTTTCAAAGGCTAAACAAAAGATTGTATACAATAAGAATGTAAAAATCAAAAACGGAAAAAATATTATCGGAAAAGTGACCTATACTTATGCAGGAAAGACTGTGGGTTCAAGTAATATAATATATGACAGTACAAAGAAAACACATCTTGATGAGGCATCAAGAAAGGTTGTAAATAAAGAGATTAAAGCTATCGAAAAGACAAATGCAAATCCGTCAATATTCAGGAAGATATTTACCGGTATCAGAGATGGGATTTCAGGAGGAATTTACAATCTTATCAGTTTCATATTTGATAATCCTGTTCTTTCAGTTGTCATACTTTTAGTTATTATTGTTCTGGTTATGTTTATAATTTTTGCTTTTACAGGCAAGTCAATAGTTGCATCAAGAAGCAGAAAAAGACATGGAGGGTATCAGAGCAAGAGAGGCAGAAAAAATCATGCCAAAAAAGTTAGACAAAACAAAAGAGACTCAGCTAAAAAGAATGTGAGAAGAAATCACAGTAAACATTATGAAAAGAAATCTGCAACATCGAATAAGAATAAAAATTCAGGAAGAAAAAGTGCAAGCTATTCAAGAAAACGTAAAAATACAAGAGAAAGTTTTGGTAAAAACTTCTTTGACTTTTAAACAACAGACCGAAGTGAGATGTCACTTCGGTCTTTATTTTTCATAAAATAATATAATGATGCAAGGGTCAAAAGATATTTTGACCCTGCATCATATCATTTTATTATAAGAAGTATAAATAAGCGGAGGAGATATTTGTAATGAATAAATTGTGTATGGAAGCGGCGGTTTCACAGGAATATCAGGAATATATTGTGGAATATTACGGAGATGAAAATTTTCTCACAGATAAATACGGCGAGGGGTGTTACCAGATAATCTCAGAGAGGTTTGCCATTGCATACGTCAGAGGAAATAAAGTCAGCAGTAATGTGAATAACGGAGCTTTTTTTATACCGGCATGTTATGGGCTTATGTCATCGGAGCCTGTCCTTGCATCGGCAGGTATTACAAAAGTCAGAAATCAGCCTAATTTATCGATGTATGGTCAGGGCGTAATGGTAGGTTTTATAGATACGGGGGATGCGGTGCGAAAGTTTCAAGGAAAGTCTTTACATTGCCTGAGTTTTGAGTTAAACTTGTTACAGACCTTTAATATAGAAAAATCTAAACAAATTTAGCTTTTTCTATAATATTTTTAAATAACTTTCACTTGAGAAGGAGGAAAAAACATGTTAGAGGAATTAAAGAAAAGAGTTTATGAGGCAAATATGCTTTTACCAAAGTACGGTCTTGTAACATTTACATGGGGAAATGTAAGTGAAATTGACAGAGAGAGCGGAATTTTTGCAATCAAGCCAAGCGGTGTTGATTACGACAAACTTACACCTGATGATATGGTACTTGTTGACCTTAACGGAAATAAGGTAGAAGGAAAATACAACCCTTCATCAGATACTGCAACACATGTAGAACTTTACAAGGCATTTAAGGACATCGGAGGAGTTGTACATACTCATTCATCATATGCTACAAGCTGGGCACAGGCAGGAAGAGGAATTCCATGTTACGGAACAACACATGCAGATTATATTTACGGTGAGGTTCCATGTGTACGCTGCCTTACAAAAGAGGAGATTGAGGATGCATATGAAGAAAACACAGGAAAGCTTATCGTAAGCGAGTTTAACGCAAGAAATCTTGATCCTGTTGCCGTTCCTGCCGTACTTTGCAAAAATCACGGACCGTTTGCATGGGGAAAAGATGCACACGAAGCAGTCCACAATGCAGTAGTTCTTGAGGAAGTCGGAAAGATGGCATATCGTGCTGAGACAATAAATCCAAGAATACAGCCTGCTCCACAGGAGCTTCAGGATAAGCATTATTATCGTAAACATGGTGCTAATGCATACTATGGACAGGGCAAATAAAGATTAAATATAAAAAGTATATTAAATCACACACCAGCGGGGATAGACTACGGTCACCCCGTTTTTTTGGATGCTGACGGAACGAGCAGAATATATTCTATCTGGGATCAGACAATTACACCTCAAAATATGAAAAGCGGAAAAATACCGGATGGATTTTTGTTCGGAGCAGAATATTTGAGAAGTGATATTGATGAAGCTCTTATGTCTGACAATCCAAAAAACATAGTGCCGAGTGTAGATTTAAATGGTCATGGAACATTCCTTGCCGGGGTTGCATGCGGGAACAAGATAGACGAGAGAAACTTTTCGGGTGTTGCCCCGCTTGCCGACATATGTGTCGTAAAATGCCGTGAAGCAAAAAAGGGTCTGAAAGAATACTTTCGTATTGGTAATGATAAAACCGCTTATGGTGAACAGGATATAATGCTTGGAATAAAGTATCTTTGGCAGAAAGCTGTAAAGGCTGGGAAACCGCTTATTATATGTTTTGGGATCGGAACGAATATAGGTGGGCATGAAAGAGGGGGATGTCTGGGAGAATATCTTGAAAGTATAGGAAATTACAGTGGAGTCTGTGCGGTAACGGCATGTGGAAATGAGGCAAATGTTGGTCATCATTACAGAAGTGGACTTTTACGGTCGGGAGACGATGTGGAAGTTGAGTTAAGAACAGGAAATGATGCGGGATTTACAATTGAATTGTGGGCTGATTCACCAAATCTTTATGCTATAGGAATTATTTCACCGAGTGGTGAGTACAGCGGAAAAACAATTGCAAAGATTGGAGAGCAGCGGAAAATAAGTTTTATTTTGGAAAAAACAATAATTGATATTGACTATCTGATAACGGCATATGAGAGTGGTGACGAATGTGTAAGATTAAGATTTAGTTCAGTTGAACCGGGAACATGGAAAATAAGAGTATTTAATGATAATAGAGGGGATGGTTATTTTGATATGTGGCTTCCAATAAGAAACTTTATCTCAAATGACACATTTTTTTTTGAAAGTGACCCGGATGTTACAATATGTAATCCGGCTAACAACTTAGCTCTTTTGTCAAATGCCTATTATAATTCGTATACGACAAGTGCAGTAGCCGATTCTAGCCGTGGATACACACGGTCAGGATATGTAAAACCAGATATTTGCAGTCCGGGGATAGATATTTTTGGACCGATGGCAGGTATAATATCAGACAGGAAAGAAAAAAATGATATATCACAGGCAAGATACGGATATATGAGTGGCTCAAGTGCTGCTACGGCAATAACAGCCGGGGCAGCAGCACTTTTGATGGAATGGGGAATAGTAAGAGGAAATAATATAACAATGGATACAGTATCAATTAAGAAATATCTTATACGTGGTTCGATAAATACGGGTGTTGATGTTCCTAACAGAATATGTGGTTTTGGTGGTATTGATTTATATGGGGTATTTCAAGCCATGCGTGGAAGAGTCTGATTAAGTATTACCGGACGGTTTATGTTTTACCTGTCTCAGAGTTTTTGATATCACGCAAAAGCACCTTGTATCTTAGATTGGCTGCATTTATCTCATAAATAAACAAATCAATAAGATCGGGATCATCTACATTTTCAAGTCCTTTATAGGCGTTTTCAAAACTTTTTTGTGTTTCTTTTAGCGCATTTTTCAGAAACTCTTCTCTTTTAGGAGGGTTTCTTTTTTTGCCAGAAAAAATCATAAAAAACTCCTTTCGTGTTTCATTTACATATAAGTATAGACATGTATTGGAAAAAATATGCAATTTCAGAAAAAAATTAAAAAAATTTTTTTGATAAATTCTTTAAATAAAGGAAAAACAAAATGAAAGCAGTTTTAAAAACGAGAAAATGTACTGTTTATGGTGAAAACCTGTACCGTAATATACAGAAATTAGAAAAAGATTCACAAAATTTTGAGTGTTTTCAATAGTTGTCTGCTGTGAAAAAGTTACAAATAAGTTTATCAGCTAGTGGTTAATAACTCATAAAAATAGTTGCAGATTATTGTCAAAAGTAGACAAAAAACAGTGGTGTTGACAGCAAAATGGCATGGTGATAAAGTGGCACCACGCAAAAGAAGGAGGTGAAGAACATGAGAGAAATATTTGTGTGCAGTATGCTTTTAATGGCTGCGGCTGACGATTTGAGGAGAAGCAGGATAAGTAATTATATTGTGTTTCCGGCAATACTTGCAGCGCTTACATATAGGGTATATCTTGGCGGATTTACATATGCGCTTCGTGGAGTAAACGATATGTTAATAGTGTGTTTAATATTTTTGCCTGTTTTTAAACTGCGTGGAATCGGAGCCGGGGATATAAAACTGTTTTGTATGATTACATGCTTTTACGGTGTTGTTTTTGGTCTGAAGTCAGCTGCTCTGACTATTATTCTTGCAGGTATATTAGCATTTTATCGTGTTTTGAAAAATCCGATTTTGCTCGGCAGATTTTTGAAATTGAAAAATTATCTGTTATATGGCGCAGGCGGTGGCGAAAAATATTTTATTGCAGATGAATCAAAAGGAACAGAGAGCATCCATATTGCACCGTTTGCGGCAATTTCTTATTTTTGTATGTTGATTGTATATAAAATGTGAGGAGGGAAAGCGTGGAAAAAGTTGTTATTGGTCTGTATGAAAAAACATCATATGCAGAGAGATTTGCTGAATACTTTTGTCATAATAAGAATAACTGTGTAGATTTCAGGATATTTACAATGTGTGATAAAATTTCAGAATTTGTCAAAAAGACAAAGATAGATGTTTTATTGACAGACAGAAAATCTGTGAATGATGTGGAAAACGAAAAAAATGTGGGGAAAATTATTGTTTTGTCAGAGGGTAATTATGTAATGGAAAACGAAAAATATTCTGTTATATTTAAATACCAATCCGTTGAAGAAATAATAAAAGAAGTTCTTTCTGATATAGCTGATGATGACAAGGTAAATATCAATAATACATTTGTTATAAAAAATAATACCGAATTGATAGGTGTCTATTCTGCGAGTGGCGGGAATATTGTACTTGATTATGGTGTTCAACTTGCATTGCAAATGGGGAAAATGAGGAAAACACTGCTTGTGTGTCTGGAACAATTAAACGGACTTGATGGGGCATCATGGCCGGAGAATGAAAATAAGAAAAAGAGTGGTGTGTCAAATGATGAGATGCCGTATGTCAGGGGAATGTCGGAGGTTATATATTATCTGAAAAAAAGTGGAAATAAACTTGCTTTAAAACTTCAATCTATTATTTGCAGAAAAGGCGAAGTGGATTGTATTTATCCGGTTGAAGATTACAGAGACCTCCAGTTTCTTGACAAAGAGGGAATTGGTGAATTTATAAAAGTTGTATCTGAACAGATGGAGTATGAAGCTGTCATTTTTATAATAGGCTATCTGAGCGAAGCTTTTATGGAACTTATGCAAAGGTGTGACAAACTTTATTTTAAGGCAGCACAAAACAGAATGGAGTTTGAAAAACAAAATGCATTTGAAAAAATGCTTAAAAGAGACGGTTTGTCAGGGAGTTTTGATAATGTAGTATTTTTTGGAGAAGATAGAAATGCGTGTTGATACAGAGGGGTATGAAAAACATAAATAAAATAAAAGATGACATTTATCGTGAGATTGTTGAGAGAACAGTAGACGGCAGGGAGTATAGTGATGAGGAACTATATGAACTTATTGAGGAAAAAGTTTTGAAAAAGAGCCATGAGGTATATATAGCACAGTCTGAAAAGGAAAGTATTACAAAAAGTGTATACAATTCCATGCGTGGAATGGATGTACTTCAGGAACTTATAGACAACCCGGATATTACTGAGATTATGGTAAATGGTCCTGATAATATATTTGTCGAGAATAGTGGAAAGATTGAAAAATATCCGGAAAGGTTTATGGATGTACATAAGCTGGAGGATGTTATACAACAGATTGTTTCAAAAGTCAACAGAGTTGTAAATGAAACAAGTCCGATTGTAGATTTCAGGCTTACTGACGGGTCAAGAGTTAATGTTGTTCTTCCGCCTGTGAGTCTTGAGGGACCGGTTGTTACAATTAGAAAATTTCCGGAAAAACCTATGACAATGAAAAAGCTTGTACAAATAGGTTCACTGTCAGAGGAAGCTGCTCAATTTTTGGAGAAGATTGTAAAAGCGGGATACAACATTTTTATAAGTGGGGGAACAGGAAGTGGAAAGACTACGTTTTTAAATGCACTATCTGATTATATACCGCAGGACGAGAGGATAATTACAATCGAGGATGCAGCAGAACTTCAGATAAGAAATATACCAAATCTTGTAAGACTGGAGGTTAGAAATGCAAATATTGAAGGCAAAAATGCAGTGACGATAAGGGATTTGTTAAAATCGTCATTACGCATGCGACCTGATAGAATAGTATTAGGGGAAGTAAGAGATGCGGCGGCATGTGAACTGTTAAATGCCATGAATACCGGGCATGATGGAAGTTTTTGTACCGGACATGCAAACAGTTCAAAGGATATGCTTTCAAGACTTGAGACACTTGTTTTGTCGGGGATGGATATACCCATTTTAGCAATACGAAACCAAATAGCGGCTGCTGTTGACATAATAATTCATCTTGGCAGGCTTAGGGATAAAACAAGAAAGGTTCTTGAAATAGCTGAGGTTATTGGAATGGATGGGGACAATATAAAACTCGGGACATTATTTGAGTTTGTTGAGGAAGGAGAAAATGCGGATGGGAGGGTGATTGGAAAACTATGCAGGACAGAAAAACAGATTATTCACACAGAAAAGCTTCAAAGAGCAGGAATAGAGTATTAGATAGCAACAACTCAAAAAAGCGTGCGTTAATAAAATACTTTTTTTGTGGATATGGGAAGATGTTTTTGATTTCATTGTTATTTTATAAATCATTTATTATCTGTTTTGTTATAGCCATGGTCTATGGAGCATTAAATGTGAAAAAGGAGACAAAAAGACAGGAGGAATTACGCAAATGGAAATTGAATCTCGAATTTAAAGAATTGATGTTAAGTATATCGGCTGCACTGTCAGCAGGATATTCTATTGAAAATTCAATACGGGAATCAGAAAAAGATTTAGATATGTTATTTGGTGAAAAATCAGCGATATTGATTGAGACAGAAAAGATAATTACGGAATTGGAAAATGGAATACCGATAGAAAAGGCACTTTGGGAATTTGCAATAAGCAGTGACATTGAGGACATCAGTTGTTTTTCGGATATATTTGGAATTGCAAAAAGAACAGGTGGAAATATGGTGGAGATAGTAAAGTCAACCGCTGATAAAATAAGTGAAAAAATAGAGGTTAAAAGAGAAATAAAAACAATGATAGCAGCTAAAAAAATGGAGAGCAGGATAATGAATATAATACCATTGCTGATAATTGTATATTTCTGGCTTACCTCGCCGGGATTTCTGGATTGTCTCTATACTGTAAGCGGTCATATTTTTATGACAGGATTATTTGGAATTTATATGTTTGGATGTATGTTAAGTGAGAAAATATCAGATATAAAAATATAATGGAATGGCATTAAAAATGGAGGTGATGTGGGATTTGCAGGATATCTTGATTTTATCTGTTTGTATGGTTTTAATGTCTGTGTATTTATCATTTTTGACATATGAGTGGATAAAGAATAAAAGGAAAAAAGTTATTGAAGTAAATTTAAAATTAAGTTTTGTTGTACCTGCGGCATATAAAATATACAGCATCTTAGGAAAAAAAGTTAAATTTAAACTGAAAGAGGAGACTTTAGACAGGTATAAAAAATTATATGTCGGAAAGAGTGAAGATGACATAACAAAAGAGTTTTTTATTAAACATATTTCGTTATTTTTATGTACATATCTGCTATTTAATCTCATTGTTTTATTTTCAGTTATATCATGCCAAAGCAATCAATATATAGTTTCTGAATATTATATTGAAAAAAATGATATAGGTGGAGAACAAAAAGAGATAAGCGTACAAACAGAAATAGGTGGTCAAAAAAAGGATACCGATATTATAGTACCCGAAAGAAAATATAATGAAAAAGAAATTTTGCATAATGCAGAAAAGGTAAAAAAATATATTTACAGTCATTATCTTGGCAATAATAAATCGTCAGATAAGGTGACAAAAAATCTTTCTTTGGTAAGAAAGATAAATGGAAGCATGTTTAATATTTCTTGGACTTCAAGTAATGAAAATGTTGTTGCAGCTGATGGAAAAGTTGAGTGCGGAAAGATTACGGAACTAGAAAATGTGGAACTTACGGCTGTTTTAAAGTATGAGCAATATAAGGAAAAATTAAAGTTTAATATTACGGTCTGTCCGGTCAAAAAGACAGAGGAAGAGAATATCTGGGACGAATGGAGAAAATTGTTTGAAAAGTCAGTAGAAGATACAAAGAGTTTCAAGTATATAAAACTTCCTGATAAGGTCAGAGGGAAAAATGTAAGCTACAGTGTTGACAGATATAAAGGATTATGTCAGACGGCAGGTATTGCAATGTTCATGTTTGTTGTTGTACCGATTATGGCAGAATATGCTGCAAAGAATAAAGTGACTGAACGGGAAAAACAGTTGAAACTAGCATATCCTGAAATGGTTGAAAAATTTGTATTGCTTATAAATGCCGGTCTACCTGTGAAAAATGCATGGATTCGTGTAGCTGAGACAAGAAAAACTAAAAATGATAAGGTTGATTATCTTACAGAGGAAATGCTTCTGACTAAAAATCAGATGGATAATGGAATTAGTGAAGAAAAGGCATACGAAATGTTTGGAAGAAGAATAGGTATATTAACCTATATGAAATTTTCAACACTTCTTGTACAAAATTTAAAAAAGGGAACCGCTAATCTAATAAATATTCTTGAGTATGAATCCGCTGATATTTTTAATGAGAGAAAAGAGAATGCAAAAATTCTAGGAGAAGAAGCGAGTACAAAACTATTAGTGCCAATGGTGCTTATGATGACAATTATTTTTGCAATTATATTGTATGCAGCTTTTGCAGGGATGTAAAGTGAGTAGTGTTGTATTGTTAAAAAATTAGAAAGGGGAAAGTTACTGTCTGTCTGTTTTGGCTTGAGTTGTGCGGACAGTAATAGGATAAAAAATATGATAAACAGAAAAGACATGAGAGATTTAATATGTGAAGAAGATGGAATTGGAATTGTTGAAATTATACTTATTTTAGTTGTGCTTATAATGCTGATAGTTATATTTAGAAAGCAGATAACGGACATTGTAAGTAGTGCATTTAAAAATATAAATGGGGATTCAGACACAATAAATGAGGAAATTGAAATTGATGATGGAGAATAAGGAAGTCAAGGGGAGTATAACTGTATTTATGACATTTATATTCATACTCATATTTGGGATGGTTCTTATTTTTTTTGAAAGCACAAGGATAACAGCGTCAAAAGGTTATATAAAGAATGCGTCAACAGCGGCAGAAAAAACACTGTTTGGAGACTATAACATGGAGTTGTTTAAAGAATACGGTCTTTTTGGGTATGGCGGATATAACGGAATATCATCAATTGAAATGCAGGATGATTTTAGAAAAATATTACTAAATAATTTAGCAGTTAAGCCTAAAAGTTCAAAAAGTTCTTATACAGATATTTATAAGATAAAAAAGCTTAATGTTTTTGAAAATAGCTATGAGGGATTGGCTGATGGTGAAAATTTATGTAGACAGATAAAACAGTATATTGCAAGTTGTGCAATAGAAGATACTGCAGATAAACTTAAAGGTAATTATTCAAATGTTTCTCAAGGGAGTAAAGCCGATTTATATGAAAAACTTGATGATGGCAGCAGCTACGAGACAGGAAAATATAAAGAAAATTATGAGGGAGGAGGCGTTGAGGAAGATAACGATAAAAATTTAATTGGAGACAAAAATCAGGATAAAAATATCGGTGGGACTGATGTAAAAAAAGAAGATGCAAATGAGAGTGGGAATACAACAACAGATGAAGATGCAGAAAATCCGTTGGAAGTTTTTAAAGAACTTGTTGAGGATGGCTATCTTTCGTTGGTTTGTGACGTAAATAAACTTTCGGAAAAAAATATAGAAAAGGCTATCTTATCAGAAGAAGAGGAAAACAATGGAAGTGATGCCGGAAGTGAAACAGCAGAGGGAGGAAAAACAGAGAGTGAAAAAGATAATTCAAAAACTAAGTATGAGAGTGCCGGGGATTATCTGAAGAACTTGTTTTTAAGTGCCGGTGGAAACGAAACATATACAGAAGAAAAAACTGGGAATAAAGATAGAATGAAATATATTATTTATGCTGATAAGGTTTTTTCTTCATATGTAAATAACAGAAACAAGACAGTGGAATACGGAATGGAGTATATCATATGCGGAAACGAAAAGGAAAAAGATAATCTTGCAGGGGTTGTGAGCAGAATAATTGCTACGAGAATGGCAACAAATCTTACGGCAATATTGAATGACAAGACGGCCAGTGCTAAGGCACTGGTGACAGCGACTGCAATAGCCGGAGTTACAGGAATTGAACCGCTTATAAAAGGTGTTCAGTATGTAATACTTGCAATAATGGCATTTGAAGAGTCATGTATAGATGTTGCGGCACTCCTTGACGGCAGGCAGATTCCCGTTTTGAAAAAAATGACTGATATAAAGATAACATATGAGGAAATATGTCTGGCTACAGGAGAATTATTACAAAGTAAAGCAAAACAATATGAAAAAAGCGATGGAAAGCTTGCATCAAAGTATATTGACTACAAAGAATACTTATTTTGTTTTGCAGCATTGGTGTCAACACAAAAGATTAGAACAAGAATGTTTGATATTATCCAGTTTGATTTGAGAAAAAGATATAACGAAAGTTTTCGTATTTATGATTGTATTGTGGCAGCAGATTTTGAAATAGCATATGAAATGAAGTTTATATTTCCTTATATGTGGAAAATTTACGGAAAAAATTTGAAATTCACAAAGTTTGAAAGGCGGGTGATTACAAGTTACGGATATGAGAGATAAGACCGGATATAACAAGCAGAAAAAGTGGGATTTAAAAGCATCTGTTACAGTTGAAGCTTCGTTATGTGTACCGTTATTTTTTATTATGGTATTCTCATTTTTTTATGAATTTAATGTCTTGTTTGAAGTGAATAAAAATCATATTCAACTTGCAGATGCCGCAGCGGATTATTCTGTATATGGGACAAAAACAGATACATTGAAAAGTATATTTGGTAACAGTCACATTATAATGTGGTCTGAAAATGAAGGATATAAAATATGTTTCATGAGATACAAGATGAAAAATCCTGTTTTGTCAGGCAGGCTTACTAACCATAGGATTTATCAAAGAATTGTTTTGAGTGATTATAAGGGAAAAAGTATGTGTTCTGATGCAGAAGAGTCAGAGAGAACCGTTTATATTACAGAAAGCGGAAGTGTTTATCATGACTATTCTGACTGCACATATTTGAACCCAAGCATTCAGAGAGTTTCAGTAAAAAATATTGATAAAAAAAGAAATTCATCCGGAGGAAAGTATAAAAAATGTGAATTTTGTTATAGAACAGAGGATGGTTTAAATACTTACGTTTATATAACAACTTATGGAGACAGGTATCATTGTACTAAAAAATGTCATGGAATAAAAAGATATGTAAGAAAAGTAAAAATATCGGAAATAGGCGGTATGCCTGAATGCAGCAAATGTAAAGGGAGGGGGTGATAAGGTTATATGTTTGTAAGTATTATATTATTTTTATGCATCGGGATATGTACAATAACTGATATTTTAAGAAAAACAGTTGATATAAGGGTACTATTGGCGTTTTCGTTAATTCTTGCAGTTTGCTGCTATTTTGAAAAAAATTATAATATTGAAAGTTTTGTGGCAGGCATCGGTATTAGCATTCTGATGGCAGGCATTTCGATTTTAAGTAGGGGAGCTGTAGGAATGGGAGATGTATGTCTTTATTCAATTATAATATGTTTTATTGGTGTTCAAAAAGGGATTTTTGTGATTTCCTTATCCATTGCATTTGCTTTTTTTGCGGCGTTATTTCTTGTTATTGTTAAGAGAAAAAAGAAGGACTATGAGATGCCTCTTGTTCCGTTTGTGCTGGCTGCGTATTTATTTAGTTTGTTTGAAAATATAGCTTGAATTTAAAGTAAACTTGAAAATAAAAAAGGGGTTTTGGAATGCATAAAAGATACGAGATTTCTGCAAATTATACAGTTGAAGCAGCATTTGTTGTTCCGATAGTACTTGGAATGATTTTTTCAATGATATATATGTTGTTTGTATTGCATGATAAGGTTATATTACATGAAAATATAAGGTACAACGTGATATGTATAGATGAGAACGATGGAAATTATAAAAAGATATCGAACGAAAAAACATCATATGAAAAAACGTCACATGAAAAAGCAATGGATAAAAAAGCAATGGATAAAAAAGCATCGGATAAAAAAGCATCGGATAAAAAAATATCAAATGATAAAAATTTGAGTAAAAATAATTCAAAAAAATTTTTAAGTGAAAAAATCATGACTAAAGAGTCAGTTTCAAGAAATTTAAGAATATTTAGGGTGACAAAATTAAAATGCAATGTTGGAAAAACATATATAAAAACGGAAGTTAAAGCAGTTTCTAAAATGGATATTCCAGTTATAGGTTATTTTATGAGAAAGACAAAGAAAATTTGTATCAAAACAAAATATTTGATGGTTAAGCCTGAGACAATGGTGAGATATAGAAAAAATGTATAATGCACAAAAGATATAAGCAAAAAAGGGGGGCTAAATGGAATATAAGAAAAAAGATGGAATTTCGGGAGTTTATATTGTATTTGAAATTGATTGTGCCAGTGAGGAGTCGGTTGAAGCAAAGATGCTTCAAAACAATAATATTTGTGGATTGCTTGCGTGTGATTTCAGGTATGAGGACAACAGAACATATATTTATTATGATACAACTGATAAAATGGCAGTTTCAGATATAATGAAAGAGGGGAAGATGACATATGATATTTTGAAAGAAATATATACAGCTATTGCGGAAATATTGAAAAGCTGTCAGAAGTATCTTATATCTGCGGATTCGGTTTTGCTAAATAAGGATTTGATATTTGGAAATCGTAAATATAAAAATCTTAAATTTTGCGTTTTACCCGGGTTAAATTGTTCGTTTAGAAAACAGATTAAGGAATTGACCGAAGACTTTATGAAAATAACAGACCATTGTGATAAAAAGTGTGTAGAATTTATGTATGGTATATATGATATTGTCTCAACAGACAACTTTAATATGGTTGATATTGAGGAATTTTTGAAGGAAAGACAATATCCGGATGATGTTTCACAATATTCAGATGAGACGTCATGGTATCAGAATGATACATCACGGTATTCAGATGAGATGTCACGGTATCAGAATGATACATCACGGTATCCGGATGAGGCATCATGGTATTCGGATGAAGTATCACAATTTTCGGATAAGACATCACAAAGAAAGAAATCTAATATTTTTGCGGATGAAAATGACGGTGTTAATGTCTTTTCCAAGAGTAAAGAAAAGGATAATGCGGGTGATTATGACAAGAGTGAATGTTTTTTACTTGTGAGAGAAAATAAAAAAAATAATTTTTTTAAAGAGTTTGTGCCGGAAATAATAAATATAAAAAAGAATCTGTCTTTTAGCGGAGACATGGGAAGTATAGTTCATATCGGGCGCAGTCGTGATAATGATATTGTGTTTCCACAAAATTATATAAGCAGAAAGCATGCCGTACTTGAAGCGGATGAGAATTTTTTATATGTTACGGACAAAGGGTCATGCAATGGGACTTTAGTTAATGGAGAAAGAATTGCCGCAAATGTAAAAACAAGATGCAGGGTTCAGGATGAAATTACATTTGCGGATATATGTTTTGTTGTTGTTTGAAATTGAAAAATTGTTAAATCCGAAAAGTAAATCAAAATTAAAAAGATATTCAAAATTAAAAAGGTATTTAAAATTAAAAGAACATTTAAATTTGCAATATTTTAAAGCTAAAAAATTAAAACAGTAAAGCTATTTAAAAACAATTGATTTATTGATGTATTCTGTTTTTACAACAATATATGGATAACTTTTGGTTTTTGATTTTGTTTCATTTTTTGGACCATATAATTCTGTGTCAAATACTATATAGTTGTCAGAGAGATAAAGTTCATTGACTGTTATGCTAAACTCTGGAGAGAGCTGTTTTCCATAGCCTTTAACTATATATAATTCACCTTCACAGGAAAAACTTAGTTCAAAAGCAGAGTCTTTGCGTTCTTTTATCATTTTCCGCAGTTCTTTTGGAATTTCATTTCCTGTTACCACAGTATAATCAATATCTTTGGTTTTGGGGTAATCGTTATCTGCAGCACAGCCATTTAAGCAAAATAAAGAAAACAGCATTATTATAAGGGTGCAGCTTAATATTTGAATTCGGTGAAATGAGGTTTTTTTTCGATTAAACATAAGATTACCTCACCTTTATTTATCAATAAATAATTATGAATAAAATATTGGATATATGCATAGTTTTAAGGTGTTTCGGCAATTTTTTTGAAGAGAAGCCATGATAAAAAAATGAATATTTTAATAAAATATGGAGTAAATAAAAAAGGTGCGTAGCAAGGAGTTTCGTTGATTTTTGAGGGTTTGTGGTTTATAATGGTAAATGTAAGACAGAGTCGGTTGCAATATCAGGAGGATAATAAAAAGTATGAAGGAATTGAACAAGGTAGAGTTTAAAAAAGAAGTTGAGGATTATTTAAAAGTTTTATTCAGAAAGTCTATCAGTGAGGCTGACGAGCAGCAGAAATTTCAGGCAGTGGCATATGCCGTTAAAGATTTTATTGTGGATCAGTGGATGGCTACACATAGAACTTACGAGGAACAGGATGTAAAGACAGTTTACTATCTGTCTATGGAGTTCCTTACGGGAAGAGCACTTGGAAATATTATCATTAACTTAAAAGGAAATCAGGCAATCAAAGAAGCTATTGAAGAATTAGGAATGAATCTTGATGTTATAGAGGATCAGGAACCGGATGCAGCACTCGGAAACGGAGGCCTTGGAAGACTTGCAGCATGTTTCCTTGATTCATTGTCAACATTAGGATATCCGGCATACGGATGCGGTATTCGCTATAAATACGGAATGTTTAAGCAGGTTATTGAAAACGGTTATCAGATTGAGAGACCTGATGACTGGCTCAAATATGGAAATCCGTTTGAAATCAAGAGACCTGAATATGCCGTTGAGGTTAAGTTTGGCGGTTATGTTACTATACGAAAAGATGAGTGTGGACGAGACAAGTTTGTTCAGGAAAATTATCAGTCGGTAAGAGCAGTACCTTATGACCTTCCGATTGTAGGTTACAACAACAACGTGGTAAATACTCTCAGAATTTGGGATGCAGAACCTATTGATACATTTAACCTTGATTCATTTGACAAGGGTGATTATCAGAAAGCAGTAGAGCAGGAGAATCTTGCAAGAACTATCTGTGAGGTGCTTTATCCAAATGATAATCATATGGCAGGTAAAGAGCTCAGATTAAAACAGCAGTATTTCTTTGTATCTGCAAGTATTCAGCGTGCAGTTAAAAAATACATGGAAAAACATGATGATATTCATAAAATTCATGAGAAAGTTGTATTTCAGTTAAACGATACACATCCTACAGTTACAGTTGCAGAACTTATGCGTATTCTTATGGATGAGTACAATCTTTCATGGGATGAGGCATGGGATATTACTACAAAATCATGTGCTTATACAAATCATACAATTATGTCAGAGGCACTTGAAAAATGGCCTTTAGAGCTTTTCTCAAGACTTCTGCCTAGAATTTATCAGATTATTGAGGAAATTAACAGAAGATTTGTGCTTCAGATTCAGGCTGCATATCCTGACGATAATAGCAAGGTAGAAAAGATGGCTATCATTTATGATGGTCAGGTTAAGATGGCACATCTTGCAATAGCAGCAAGCTTTTCAGTAAATGGTGTTGCAAAACTTCACACAGAAATTTTGAAGCATCAGGAACTTAAAGATTTTTATGAGATGATGCCTGAGAAGTTTAACAACAAGACAAACGGTATCACACAGAGAAGATTTTTACTTCACGGAAATCCATTGCTTGCACAGTGGATTACAGATAAAATAGGTGATGACTGGATTACAAACCTTAAACATCTTGATGAACTTTCTGTTTATGTTGATGATGAGCGCAGTCAGAAAGAATTTATGAACATTAAGTATAAGAATAAGGTGCGTCTTGCCAAATATATCAAAGAGCACAATGGAATTGAAGTAGACCCTCGTTCTATCTTTGATGTACAGGTAAAACGATTACATGAGTATAAGCGTCAGCTCTTAAATATTCTTCATGTAATGTATCTTTACAATAAATTAAGGCAGAATCCGGGCATGGATTTTTATCCAAGAACATTTATATTCGGTGCAAAGGCATCTGCCGGATATCAGAGAGCAAAATCAATTATCAAACTTATCAACAGTGTTGGCGATGTTATCAATAATGATGCATCTATCAATGGAAAGATTAAGGTTGTATTTATTGAGAACTACAGAGTTTCAAATGCTGAGATAATTTTTGCGGCAGCAGATGTTTCAGAGCAGATTTCAACAGCAAGTAAAGAGGCATCAGGAACAGGAAACATGAAGTTTATGTTGAACGGTGCACTTACACTTGGGACTATGGATGGTGCAAATGTTGAGATAGTTGATGAAGTTGGAAAAGAAAATGCATTTATCTTCGGTCTTTCATCAGACGAAGTAATTGCATATGAGCATAATGGTCAGTATAACCCAAGAGATATTTATAATTCAGATGCAGATATACGTGCCGTACTTACACAGCTTGTAGACGGAACATATTCTCAGGGCAATTTTGAGGAGTTTAGAGACATTTATAATTCTCTCCTTGACGGACAGGGCGGTAGACCTGATATGTATTTTATACTCAAAGATTTCAGAATGTATGCTGAAGCTCAGGAAAAGGTTGAAGCTGCATATAAAGATGAAAAGAAATGGGCTCGCTCAGCTATGTTAAATACAGCAAAGAGCGGTAAATTCTCATCTGACAGAACTATTGAGGAGTATGCAAAGGAAATTTGGCATCTTAATAAAGTTAAGGTTGAAGTTACAGATGCAGACTAATTAGAGTTATTTCTCATTTATTCCCCCGTTTTAGCTGCGAGAGCAGCAAACGGGGGATTTTTTGACCGAAAAGTTTTATTGTGGTAAAATTAACCATGTTGCAAGTAATAATATAGTAGGGAAAGGAAAATTCTATGAAAACAAAACAGATTATCAGCATAGTGGTTACAGGGGTTGTTATAATAGCAGTTGGAATCACAGGTGTTGCGTCAAATGTGATAAGTTCAAAACTTATACAGAAAAACAAAGCGGACACAAGTAGTATAGTAAAAGAAATACTTTCTTCGGAAACAGGTTCAAATATTGATTTGCCTGAAAAGGACTTTGTTGGGGTAATAAATATTGAGGGACAAATTGGAGCCTCTTCTTCAAGTAGTCTTACATCAGATAATACCTACAATCATGATTTATATTTAAAGTATATTGAAAAAATGGAAGAGTCTGACAAGAATAAAGGTATACTTCTTTTTGTTGACAGTCCGGGAGGGGCTGTTTATGAGAGCGATGAGTTATATCTTAAACTAATGGAATATAAGGAAAAGACAAAGAGACCAATATGGGCATATTTTGCATCTCAGGCATGTTCGGGAGGATATTATATTTCAATGGCTGCTGATAAGATTTATGCAAACAGAAATTGCTGGACGGGTTCTATTGGTGTAATAGTTTCACTTACAAACTGCAAGAAACTTTATGACAAACTTGGTATAAAGGAAATAGACATAACAAGTGGTAAGAATAAGGCTATGGGTTCAGCTGGTCTTGACCTTACTAAAGAACAGCAGGATATTTTACAGTCGCTTGTGGATGAGGCATATGACCAGTTCGTAGACATTGTAGCCGAAGGCAGAAAGATGGACACAAGTGAAGTTAAAAAGATTGCTGATGGACGTATTTACTCAGCAAAACAGGCAAAAGAAATAAATCTTATTGATGAAGTAGGTTCTTTGGAAGATGAGAAGAAAGCTTTTGCAAAAGAAGCAGGATTTTCAAGTGATATAACATACTATACCCCTGAAAATGATTCATTATCAGGAATATTCAGCAGTTTGTTTGGTGCAGTAAAAGACATTGTTCCCAAGTCAGACATAGATCTTGCAGAGGATATTGTTCAAAACAATGGAAATGGGGTGCTTAAATATTATGCAAAATAGATCGGATAACCGCATATATGCAGGATTCTTCGTTCGTCTTGCGGCATATTTAACAGATATTATAATAGTTTGGTGTGCAATGCTTGTAATCAGGATACCTGTTTGGGTTACGACAGTTACAAGTCCGAGCAATTTTTTTGTAAGAGATTTTATTTTTCAATATTCTATAAAAGATATATTATTTTATCTGATGCAGGCGGCGTATTTTATTTTATTGACATATTTCACTGGTTCAACACTCGGAAAGAAGATTTTTCAAATAAGAGTGGTGAGCACAGAGGAAAGAAAAATGACATTTTTTGAAGTGGCATTTAGAGAGACCGTGGGAAGATTTTTATCTGCACTTATTCTTTCAATAGGATATATAATGATAGCTGTTGACAAGCAAAAAAGAGGATTGCACGATATATTAAGTGATACAAATGTTGTATATTATCATGAGAAAAAAGTTTATACGCATGCGGATGTCCACTATAAAAATATGGTTGGCAGTGAAAGTCAGAATATTTCAACACAACATCAAAATCCGTATAATTCAGCAGAAGCACAGTCAAATCCTTACAATGCAGAGAAAACACAGCCAAATTCATATAATGCATCAAATATGCAACCGAGTTCATATGATGCAACGAAATCTCAAACAGGAACTGAACAGTTAAATCATATGCCTGACGGATATTTTGAAAAAACTGACAGTGAAAATGAAAATACAGAGATAAATAAAAGCCTTTATTAAAACAAAAATAATAAACACTTCCCTATATTGATATATGATATGAAGATATAGGAAAGTGTTTTTTATTATTATATCTATACTCGAATAAATAATAAATTAGTTATTATTTCTATATTCAGATAAAACTTTTAAAAGGCTGAATATATCTACGGGCTTTGAAAGATATTTATTCATGCCGGCATTGAGACATTTTTCTATATCCTCTTTAAAAGCGTTTGCGGTCATTGCAATTATTGGAATGCTGTGTGCTTCAGGAATTTCAAGATTTCTGATAGCGGTTGTTGCGTAAAGTCCGTTCATAACAGGCATCTGCATGTCCATAAGTATTGCGTCATAATTATGCTGTTTGGAAGATTTTAACATTTCAACACATATAGAACCGTCAGCGGCATGTTCACATGTTATGTTATGCATTTTTAAAAGTTCTGATATTACTTCATAATTTAATTCATTATCTTCAGCGACAAGAAGATGCATTCCCGAGCATATTTTGGAATAATCGTCAAGTGTCAATGTCCCAGGAGAGGTTCTTGAGCGTTTTTTCAGGTATGGAATTTCTAAAGTGATGGTAAAGGTTGTGCCTTTGCCAAGTTTACTGTCAACATCAATATGGCCATTCATTATATCGGTAAGATATTTGACAATGGACAAACCAAGTCCGTAACCCGGAACTTTATTTATCCTCGAATCAGTTTCTCTTGTAAATTTTGAGTACATATTTTCTATGTATTCTTCGGACATTCCTATGCCTGTATCACTGATTTTGGCAATAAGAAATATATTTTTGCTGCTAGGAATTTTCTGCTGGTACATTTCAAATGTGACACTTCCGCCGTCGGGTGTATATTTTATGGCATTGGATAAAATATTTGTATATATTTGTCTTATACGCAGTGGGTCAGCAAATATTTCAGGATATATAATATCATGTTTAATACAGTTGATATCTAAGTTTTTGCCGAGTTGTATTTGTTCGAGAGATGGCGGAAATTCGTCAAAAAGTTCACATATATTTATTTCCTTAGGATTGATTTTCATCTGACCATTTTCTATTTTTGAAATGTCGAGAACTTCATTGACAAGCTCTAGCAAAAAGTTGCCTGACAGCTTTATTTTTTCGAGTCCGTATTTTATTTTGTCAGGCTCATCTATATGCTGTGAAACTATATCGGTAAATCCCATTATTGCGTTCATAGGAGTTCGTATATCATGTGCTATTTGCGATATAAATTCTGTCTTGGCAACATTTGCTTTGTTAGCTTCCTCGGCAATTGCTATCCAGCTTTGTTCACGGCGTTTGCTTGCACTTATTATCTGTGTTACATATAAGACATCCGTAATTGTATTTGACTCATTTCGGCGTCTTACTATAAATCTCGCCGTATGCCAGTTGTTATCATTTGTCAGATATTCAGTAGCAATTGTCTCTTCATTTTTTAAACGCTCCTGTAATGTTGAAATGTCAAAAAACTGGCGTAATTTATCTTTATATTCAGAAACAATAAATTCATCACATAATCTATTCATTTCTAAAGATGCACATCCGCTTTTGCCGGCAAGACGGTGTGTACTGCCTTTGCCGGAGATTTCTTTGAAGCTGTCTTTTTCCAGGTTAATCAGAAATATTGCATTGTATATTTGGCTTAAAGCAGATATGACTTCATTTTTCAAGGTAGCTTCTGCAAGTGCCTGTTCAAGTTCAAACTGTCTTTTTTGTTCAAGTGCAACTATGTCGTCAATGTGTCTGAAGCCTAATAATAATTGGTAATTTAAGGATGTTGTTGAAATTCTTACGACAATGGTTTCAAAGTATTGTTGTCTTAAAAGATTAGGAACACTACGATATCTGAACACGATGCGTTCTTTGTATTTTAACTCGTTTTTCAGATTAACAATATTCATTGTATTTTCAAAAAATGTAACACTTTCAGGAGCAACATATTTTCTGGAATAAGTTTTTATCATTTCCGTATAATTGAATGGACCCGGATTTTCAGCAGAGATAAAGTTAGCCGCATTGGCAACCCTGTCCAGTTTAAAGGGTTCAAGTGTGTTTTTTTCGAGGTCTACATAATATACTGAAGTATAGTCACGGCAAAGCACATCGAGGAACTGCTGTTCTTTTTCGAGCTCAAATTTATTTTTATTTATAAGGCTCTTATTCTGCATAAGGAGAAAATCTTTGTCAATATTCTGCCATATACTTCCAAGGTGAATACCTATTGTTTTCATTAACATTAAATGAGCAGGAACAACAGGAAAAGAAGGGGAATCAAGTCTTATATATCCGAGCTGTTTTCCGGCATATGAAATTGGAAATGCAATAACGGAATTTACACCAAAACTGAGAAGTTTTTTATTTTCATTTGTTAATTGTGTGACATTAATTTCTCCAATATTGTCTTCTATGATTATTTCACGGTTAGAAAGCTTATTGTGCCAATCAGGTATTTCTTCCGCCGGAAACATAATGGGATGCGCTTTAAGTAAATCATTAGTATTTACTGAATAGCTTAGTTTGAGTTCATAAATGTTTTGGTTAAGCAATTCAAATATAAAAGCAGTGTCACTGCCAATACATTTACAAAGTTGTTTGAGGATGGATTCTAAAATAGCTAATCTGCTCTTATCAGGTGTCAGATTTTCTAAGTTAATCAGTTCATTGATTATTGAATCATAAATATCCTGAAAAGTAGTGTCATCGGCAGAAATATATTTTTTCTCTGGGTAAGTGCTCATATGGTTATTCTCCTTCATCTCCTTTAAGTTTAGTGCCGGTCAAAAAGTATTAATTTAATTGTAACATTAAATAGAGCAAAGTCAATGAAACAAATTTGTTGACATTTTTATTTGATAGTGTTATTATTTCGCATACGCAATACATAACATTGTTAAATGTTTGATGCGTTATACAATATAGAATATGTTACAGGGGTCAAAATACCTTTTGACCCAACATCATAATGTTCAAAGAAGGTGATTATTATTAATGATAAGTTTGAAGAATTGTTTAAGGCTATGCATCAGTTCCACAAATTAAGACTTGGAGATATTATGCCGGACATAAGCGGTGCGGATTTTTGGACTATGCGGAATATTATGGATAAGGGCGAGGACGGAAAGATAACGATTTCTGAACTTGCTAAGAAAACAAGGGTACTTCCGTCAGCAATATCCAGAACACTTAAACGGCTTGAAGAAAAAGGTTATGTTGAGAGAACGGTAAATAAAAATGACAGGCGAAATACTTATGTTGAGATAACGGACAGAGGAAGAGAAGTTGCACAGGAAGTCAGAGAGATAATGAGAGACTACGGAGAGGCTGTCCTGTCAAAATTTGATGAGGAAGAACTTTCAATGCTTATATCGTATCTTAATAATATATATGATATTGCAAAGAAAGAGATTGAAGTCAGAAAGGTTAAGAAATAGAAAGTTAAGAAAGGACAGAAAAAATGGGTAAAATATTTAAAAATATGATTCCTTACTGGAAAGCGGTTATTATCATTATTGCTCTGCTGTTTGTACAGGCATGGTGTGACCTGTCGCTTCCTTCTTATACATCAGATATTATTGATGTGGGTATTCAGAACAGCGGTGTTGAACATATTGTTCCCGAAAAGCTTACAAAGAGTGAGTTTGAGACGGCACAGTTTATTATGACGGATGATGAAACAGATGTGTGGAAAGGTCTGTATGAGGCAGACGGAGAGTTTTATAAACTAAAAGATAAGTCTGAAAAGGAACTTGATGAGGCAGACGAAAAACTTACTCTGCCGCTTATCATGAATTATCAGATGAGTACATTGGAGGTCAGCAGTTTTAAAAAGACTATTGCAAGTCAGATGGGAAAGAAGGAGTCTGAACTTGAAAATATGAGCGTAGAGCAGCTTGGTGAGACACTTGGCGTTAAACTTAAGAGCTTCAAGCAGGAAAAGGAAGATAACGACGGAAATAAAGTTAAGGTTGAATGTGTTGACGCAAGACCGTTCTTTGCAGGAATGCTTGAAAGCGGAAAGATGGATAAAAAGAGCATTTTGTCTATGCGTGATAAAATGAGTAATACCATAGATGCGATGGGAAGTTCACTTGTTAAATCTATGGGTGTTGCTTATGCAGTTTCCTGTGACAAGACGGCAGGAATCGACATAGACCATGTACAGAAATCATATCTTTTGTTTGCGGGATTAAAAATGCTTGGAATGGCACTTCTTATGGGTGTTGTGACTGTGCTTGTCGGCTTCTTTGCATCGAGAGTCGGAGCCGGAATAGGTATGACGCTCAGGGAAAAGGTATTTAAAAATGTTGTCGGATTTTCAAATGCCGAGATGGATAAATTTTCAACGGCATCACTTATTACGAGAAGTACAAATGACATCCAGCAGATACAGATGGTTTCGGTAATGCTTCTAAGAATGGTTGCCTATGCTCCTATTCTTGGAATTGGCGGTGTATTAAAGGTTATGCAGACGGGAGCAGGCATGGGATGGATAATAGTGCTTGCGGTAGTTGTGATACTCGGATATGTCATGATACTTATGTCAGCTGCTATGCCTAAGTTCAAACTTATGCAGAAGCTGGTCGACAATATCAATCTTGTTTCAAGAGAAATTCTTACCGGGCTTTCGGTTATCCGTGCATTTGGCAGGGAGAAAAAGGAAGAAGAGAGATTTGACGAAGCAAATAAAGACCTCACAAGGACAATGCTTTTTACAAACAGGGTTATGACATTTATGATGCCAGGTATGATGATGATAATGAATGTTCTTACGGTCGGTATCGTGTGGTTTGGAGCTAAAAAGATTGACGGCGGAAATATGCAGGTCGGTGCTATGACTGCATTTATAACATATGCAATGATGATTGTCATGTCATTTTTGATGCTTACGATGATGTCGATAATGCTTCCTCGTGCGGCTGTTGCAGCAGAGCGTATCGATGAGGTTGTCCGCACGGAATCTTCTATTAAAAATATTGACAAACCGGAGAAACTTACAAGCCATGACGGTGTAATATCATTTGAACATGTAAATTTCAAATATCCGGGAGCAGAGGAAGATGTACTCCACGATATTGATTTTGTGGCAAAACCGGGGGAGACAACAGCTATCATAGGCAGTACGGGATGCGGCAAATCAACATTGGTAAATCTTATTCCGAGATTATATGATGTCACGGATGGAAAGATATTGCTTGATGGAAAAGATATAAGAAATATTTCAATGTCAGACCTCAGGGAGGAAATTGGTTTTGTACCTCAGAAGGGAGTTCTTTTCTCGGGAACGATAGCTTCAAATCTCCGTTTTGGAAATGATAATGCAACCGATGAGGAAATAAAAAAGGCTGCAGAGATAGCACAGGCAACGGAGTTTATCGAAGCAAAAGATGATAAATACGAAAGTTCAATATCGCAGGGCGGAAGCAATGTCTCAGGAGGCCAGAAACAGCGTCTTGCGATAGCGAGGGCAATATCCAAAAAACCAAAGATATTTATATTTGATGACAGCTTTTCAGCACTTGATTTAAAGACAGATGCGGCACTTAGAAAAGCATTGTCTGAAAATGTAAAGGACAGCACGGTTATTATCGTTGCACAGAGAATTAGCACAATATTACACGCAGAGCAGATACTTGTTCTTGATGATGGAAAAGTAGTCGGAAAAGGTACGCATGAACAGCTTCTCAAAGATTGCGAAGTTTACCGTGAAATCGCAAAATCCCAGTTGTCAGCCAAAGAGCTTGGCATGGATGAAAGTGAGGTGTCAGACAATGAGTAATGAGGAACAGTTTAAAAAGCCACAGCCACGCAGGAGAGGTCCTATGGGCAGAGGTATGCAGCCGGGCGAAAAGCCTAAGAACCTCAAAAAGTCATTAAAAACACTTGTAAAATATATCGCAAAATATAAGGCAGGAATATTTGTCGTAATGTTTTGTGCGGCATGTTCAACTGTATTTACGGTGGCAGGGCCTAAAATTTTGGGAAAAGCAACAACGGATTTATCAGAAGGTCTTATGGCAAAAATAAGCGGAACAGGAAGTATTGATTTTGGAAAAATAGGAAGAATACTTCTTGTTGTACTCGGACTTTATCTTTGCAGTGCATTGTTTAGTTTTATTCAGGGATGGATAATGACAGGCATAACGCAGAAGGTGTGTTATAAACTGCGTCAGGAAATATCTGAGAAGATAAACAGAATGCCAATGAAATACTTTGAAAGTCGTACTTACGGTGAGGTTTTATCACGCATTACAAACGATGTGGATACGCTTGGACAGGGGCTTAACCAGAGTATCACAACAATAATTACATCTGTTGCAACACTTGTAGGTGTGCTTATAATGATGCTTAGCATTTCACCGCTTATGACGCTTATTGCACTTGTAATACTTCCTATATCACTTGCGCTCATAAGCCTTGTGACAAAGAAGTCACAGAAATTTTTCCGTGCACAGCAGGAATATCTCGGTCATATAAACGGGCAGGTCGAGGAAGTTTACGGTGGTCATCTTGTAATAAAAGCGTTTAATCGAGAGAAAGATACTATTGAAGAATTTGAAAAAACAAATAAAATTTTGTATGACTCAGCATGGAAATCGCAGTTTCTTTCAGGAATGATGCAGCCTATAATGATGTTTGTCGGAAACTTAGGTTATGCATCGGTAGCACTTGCCGGCGGTATGCTCGCAATAAAAAATGTAATTACGATAGGTGACATACAGGCATTTATCCAGTATGTAAAGAACTTTACACAGCCGATACAGCAGATAGCACAGGTAATAAACATGGTTCAGTCAATGTCTGCGGCATCGGAGAGAGTTTTTGAATTTCTTGACGAAAACGAGGAGGAACAGATAGTAGAAAATCCTGCAGATATTTCAAAGGTAACGGGCGAGGTATCATTTGAACATGTTCATTTCGGTTACAATCCGGAGCAGATTATCATTAATGATTTCAGTGCAAAGGTAAAACCGGGACAAAAGATTGCGATAGTGGGACCTACAGGTGCCGGAAAAACAACTATGGTAAAACTGCTTATGCGTTTCTATGATGTAAACAGCGGTGCGATAAAATTAAACGGCAGCAATATAAAAGATTTTAACAGACGTGAACTCCGCGACGCATTTGGAATGGTGCTTCAGGATACATGGCTTTTTAAGGGCACGATAATGGAAAATATACGTTATGGAAGACTTGATGCGACAGACGAGGAAGTAATAGCAGCGGCAAAAGCGGCGCGGGCGCATCACTTTATACAGACACTTCCGGGTGGATACCAGATGGAACTTAATGAGGATGCAAGCAATGTATCACAGGGACAAAAGCAGCTTATTACGATAGCGAGGGCAATTCTTGCGGACAATAAGATACTTATTCTTGATGAAGCAACATCTTCGGTTGACACCAGAACTGAGATAGAGATACAGAAAGCAATGGATAATCTTATGAAAGGACGCACAAGTTTTGTAATAGCACACAGACTTTCAACAATCCGTGATGCTGACCTGATACTTGTTATGAAAGACGGGGATATAATAGAGCAGGGAAATCATGATGAACTTCTTGCAGCAAACGGCTTTTATGCAAATCTTTATAATTCACAGTTTGAAGATGTTGTGGCGTAGGAAACAAGTTATTTAGTTAAACGGTAATCATTTTTAAATAACAATTTTGAATAAAAAAAATAAATCTGTTAAGAATAATAGCAGATTTATTTTTTTGTTATATTAGGAAACTAAATAATATATTGCGTAATTGGAGGGATTGCCGTATGTATGATAATAAGGAGAACAACTTTAAGAAAAAGGGGTTATGCATTTCGCTGTGTGCTGCACTTGTTTGTGGACTTGGGATAGGCGGGGTGTATTACAAGACAAACAAATCACCGCAGAATGATGGAACAAAGCTTTTCTCTGATTCATCAGCAGGCAGATTGTCAGCGGATGCAGATAAAAAGGCAGACAGTTCAAATGATAAGAAAACAGAAGAAAATACAGCAAATAAAACAGTGACAGCCGGTTCAGGGAATGTAAAAAACATTAAGAAGAATACAAAAAAGGCTTCTGTTAAGAGTGCGAGAGAAAAAATAAATGATGCAAAAGAGGAAAATAACAAAAAGGATATTGTTTCAAACAACGAAAACAAAAAGACGAACAAAGCAGAAAAAGATAAAAATAAAAAACAGGGAAAAACAGTAAATACAATGTCAAATGATAACAGTCTTAAATTTGATGCGGAGAAGGGGCTGGTTTGGCCTGTAGGAAGCAGCGAAAAAGATATTATTCTTAAATTTAGTGACAGCAATACGGTTTACTTTAAGACATTGGCACAATATAAAATAAATCCGGCAGTTGTCATAGCAGCTAAGACGGATGAGAAAGTGAAAGCTGCGGCAGCAGGTGTTGTCAAAAGCGTAAAGACAGATGATGAAACAGGAACAACCGTCACTGTAGATATTGGAAGCGGTTATGAAGTTAAATACGGACAGCTTAAAAATTTAAATGTTAAAACCGGACAAAAAATTGCTAAAGGCGAGATAGTCGGCCATATTGCAAAGCCGACAAAATATTATACTTTGGAGGGAAGTAATCTTTATTTTGAAGTTACGGAAAACGGAAAGAGTGTTGACCCGCTTTTGCTTTTAAAGTAGATAAAAAGTTGTAAATCAAAAATTCTTATTATAGGTTCTGCTGTTGTCGCTGAATTTTCGGCGGCAACAGTTTTTTTGTAAATTTCTTTTCATAAATACCAATTTCTGTTAATATATTAAAGAAGTTGGTTACAAAAAATGTTACACTTATAGTGTGGAAAGAGAGGGAGTTATGCAATACAAATTAGTAGGAAACACAATGCCGGTGGTTGAGGTGATGTTTGATGCACCGGGAGAGTCTATGTATACACAGTCAGGTGGTATGGCATGGATGACAGAGGGAATTAAGATGGATACCAATACAAAGGGTGGTCTTTTAAAAGGTGTTGGACGTATGTTTGCAGGTGAGTCATTGTTTATGGCAACTTATACTGCTGAACAGGCCGGAGCCCAGATTGCATTTGCATCAACTGTTGCAGGTGAGATTCTTCCGATAAATATCGGTGAGACAGGTGGATTTATTTGCCAGAAAGGGGCATTCCTTTGTGCCGAGCCTACAGTAGACCTGTCGGTTGCTTTTACAAAGAGATTTTCATCGGGATTTTTTGGTGGTGAAGGTTTTATTCTTCAGGATATAACAGGAACAGGTATGGTATTTCTTGAAATTGACGGTGACAAGGTTATAAGGGAACTTGCACCGGGCGAAGTTATAAAAGTTGACACAGGTAATGTGGTTGGCTTTGAAAAGACTGTAACATATGAGATTGAGACAGTAAAAGGTCTTAAGAACATATTCCTCGGTGGAGAGGGACTTTTCCTTACAAGACTTGTAGGACCGGGAAAGGTTATACTTCAGACGCAGAACTTTAATGATTTTGCAGGAAGAATTGCAAGCAGAATCCCGTCTAAGTAGTTTTTGGAAAAAGCGTTTGTAAAAACAAAGAACAGTATTTGTTTTTTCAACAGCACTGTGAAGGTTGAATTGAAGATTGTAAAGCTGTAAAAATAAACAGAGTGTTCGGCAGTTGGCTGAGCACTCTGTTTTGTGGTGAGAAGGAAAATCATTACGTCCTTGACATTACAATCTATAAATAGTTAAATATAAAAACGGAAATATTTGAACAATAAGTATCGAAGTTTTGGCTTCGTATGTAGTTCACAATACATTTGGAAATGAGGATAAAGCATGAAAAGAGAAGCAAATCCGGTGGCGTTGCTGCCTGTTTTTGTATTTTTGGTATTATATTTGGGACTTGGAATTGTATTTGAATATATTATGAAAATTCCGATGGGATTTTATAATATTCCGATTATTGTAGCTTTCTTGGTGGCGATTTTGACGGCGTGTCTGCAAAACAGGAATGTATCTTTTGATGAAAAACTGGAAATTATGGCACAGGGGATGGCGGACAAGAATATAATAACTATGCTGTTGATTTTTTTGACAGCCGGAGTATTTGTTGGTGTTGTAGGACGAGACAGTGCGGAGAGTGTAGCGTATTTTATGTTACAGCTGATTCCGGCAAGATTTGCAGTCATTGTTCTGTTTATTGTAGCATGTTTTGTGTCTGTAGCAATGGGCACTTCAGTTGGGACGATTACATTGATTACTCCGATTGCTGTTGCAGTAGCGGAGGCTTCAGGCTTTTCAGTACCGCTTTGTGTGGCTACGGTGATGGGAGGTTCCATGTTTGGAGATAATCTGTCTTTTATCTCAGACACCACTATTGCGGCTTGTAACGGACAAGGTTGTGCAATGAAAGATAAATTTAGACAGAATTTCTGGATTGCATTTCCAGCGGCAGTAGTGACGGTTATTGTAGTCAGCTTTTTATCATGGAATACAGTTATTGAAGGAAGTGTTCATCACAACTATAATCTGATACAGATAATACCGTATGTGCTTGTGCTGATAGGTGGAATTATCGGATGGAATGTGTTTCTTGTATTGTTGACGGGCATCATATCGGGAGCGGTAATCATGTTGTTGACGGGAAAAACATCATTTGTGGATTTGGTTGCCAATATGGGGAACGGAGTATCAGGCATGTTTGAAACTTGTATCGTGGCAGTACTTGTCGCATCTCTATGTGCTTTGATTCGTTCATATGGAGGGTTTGATACTCTCTTAGGTGGAATACATCATGTGTTTAAGGGAAAGCGAGGCGGACAGCTTGGCATGGGAATACTTGTCGGTGCTATGGATATAGCAACCGCCAATAACACAGTGGCTATCGTTATGGCAAATCCAATTGCCAAAGAAATGGCACAGACATACGGAATTACACCGAAGAAAACAGCATCATTGCTGGACACATTTTCATGTATAACACAGGGAATTTTGCCTTATGGAGCACAGATGCTTGTTGCAATCTCAGCCGTTACGGAACTGGGAAAAAATATCTCGGCATTTGATATTATTCCTTATATGTTCTATCCGCTTTTTTTGCTCATAAGTTCTCTGATTTGGATTGGGGTAAAAACTCAGTGATTTGGTGGGGATTTTATCTCTGCGGATGGTTAGCGGTTATTGAAATTATAATATAAAGACAATACAGGGAGGTTTTTATGAAGTACAATATTGATTTAAATGACAACGATTACATTGAATTTAATTATTCATATCTGAAACATTCAAAAATCGGAAAGTATTCTCTTTTAGTTACAAGAATTTCTTTTCCTTTTGCCATGTTCATATTTGTTTTGGCATTGCTTATTATTGACATAGAGAGAGGACTTGTTCTTACTGTTGCTGCAGTGGCGGTTTTATCAACTGTTTTGTGGTGGTTTATCGTGCCTGCTATGATGCGTTGGAATATTAAAAAGAACATTATAAAAATGAAAAAAGACGAAAAGCTGCCTTATAATGAGAAAGCATCGGTTGAGTTTTTGGATGACAGAATTGTTGAGACATGTGAACAGGGAGAGACTATTGTTAAGTACAGTGATATAGTTAATATTTATGCTGAAAAAGATTATTTTTATATATTTTATGGTTCAATGCAGGCGTTTATATTGCCTGAAAGATGTATAGGTGATAGCGGTTTGAGGGAGATTAAAAACAAATTGTCACAGTCAGGTGTTGACAAATAGAATAAAAGTCTATATAGTTATCCAAGGTAATTAACAAAGGTAACTATATAGACTTTTTTGTTTGCAAAAACAGTATTAGAAAGAGGAATTTATTATGACTATCGAAAAGATAAAAGCAATGTTTGATGCGTGCTATCTTGCAAAGCGGTCAAGGGATCTGCTTCCGCCGCTTCCAAATGGTGTTACACCGTCTTATATCCATTATCTGGATGTGATTGAGTCTTTGGAAAAGCAGGGGGTGAGTGTAAAAGTATCGGACATAAGTGATGCACTTGACATTCCACGTCCGGGTGTGACACGCACTGTCAAGGAGATGGAGACAAAAGGCTATCTTTACAAACAAACTTCTGAGAGTGACGGACGTGTTACATATATATTTGCGACAGATGCAGGAAAGCATTTGTTACAGATATATAGTGAAAAGTATTTTAACAGTCTGGCGCCGCTGTTAAACGATATTTCAGATGAGGATGCGGAATGTACAATAAGGACTATCGAAAAACTTTACAAAGTTATGTCAGAGAGGAGTGTTACGATTGAGCAGTAATGATAAGACAGATTTCACGCAGGGAAGTATTTTAAAGAAGCTGTTCTGGTTTATGCTTCCGATTTTAGGAGCACTTGTTTTGCAGGCGGCTTACGGTGCAGTAGATTTGCTTATTGTAGGAAAATTTGGCTCGACAGCAGGACTTTCAGCAGTTTCAACAGGAAGTCAGGTACTCAATCTTGTGACTTTTGTTGTCACACAGTTTGCTATGGGTATCACGGTTCTTATAGCAAGATATATTGGAGAGAAGAAAACGGGGCAGATAGGCGAGGTGCTTGGCGGGGCTGCTGTTGTCTTTACGATAATATCAATAGGCTTGTTTATTCTTATGGTATGTTTTGCAAAACCTATTTCAGTTCTGATGCAGGCACCAACGGAAGCAGTCAGTCTTACAACGGTTTATGTCCGTATCTGTGGCAGCGGAATATTCTTTATTGTTGCCTACAATGTACTTGCTGCTGTTTTTAGAGGACTTGGGGATAGCAGGTCACCGTTGATATTTGTACTTGTTGCCTGTATTGTAAACATTGTTGGTGATATGGTTCTGGTAGCAGGACTTCATATGGATGCGGCAGGTGCGGCACTCGCAACCGTTCTTGCTCAGGCTGTAAGCGTTGTATGTGCGATTGTGATGCTAGTCAAGAAAAAACTTCCATTTTCAATATCAAAATCAGATTTTAGATTAAACAAACAGTGTCGTAAATTTCTTGAAATCGGTCTGCCGCTTGCATTGCAGGAGTTCTTGACACAGCTCTCGTTTCTGGCACTCTGTGCATTTGTAAACAGACTTGGTCTTGAAGCATCTTCGGGATATGGTGTTGCATGCAAGATTGTAAACTTTGCAATGCTTATTCCAAGCTCACTTATGCAGTCGATGGCTTCTTTTGTATCACAGAATGTCGGTGCTGGCAACAAAAAGAGAGCAAAGCATGCCATGTTTACAGGAATTGGTGTCGGTGTGGCATTTGGTTGTGTAGTATTTTTGATTGTAATGTTTAAAGGTGATGTTCTTGCGGGATTCTTTTCAAATGACGCCGCAGTTATACAGAAGGGATTTGACTATTTGAAAGGATTTGCACCGGAAACGATAGTGACCGCCGTATTGTTCAGTATGATAGGTTATTTTAATGGAAACAATAAGACATTGTGGGTAATGATTCAAGGGCTTACACAGACGCTTTTGGTACGTCTGCCGATGGCGTATATTATGAGTATCCAGCCTAACGCAAGCCTTACAAATATCGGACTTGCAGCACCTACATCAACGGTTGTCGGAATTGTTTTGAATGTTATATTTTTTATTTATATGAATAAAAAAGAGACGGGTGTTCAATCGTAGGATTGAATTTGAGTTCTGGGATGCGGGTTTTAATATTTTCAGAATTTGTGTATAATTGAAAAAGAAAGTACGCAAGTTAATATGTATGTTAGTGTGCAAGAAAGTACGCAAGTTAATATGTATGTTAGTGTGCAAGAAAGTGTGCAAGTTAATATGTAAGTTAGTACACAAGCTGGAGGTGCAGTATGGGTGATTATAATCCGCCATTTACAATTACAAACAGTATGTTATCTTATGTAGCGGCTATTTCTGAGAAGATTGGACGCATTACAATTATAAGTGACATGGAAACAAAACCACATCTTAGAAAAAATAATAGGATTAGGTCAATACATTCCTCCTTGAAAATCGAGGCAAATTCTCTTTCTGTTGAACAGGTCAGGGATGTTATAAACGGAAAACTTGTACTTGGAGAATTAAAGGAGATACAGGAAGTAAAAAATGCTTATGACGCATATGAAAGAATTTCAGAAATAAATCCATATAGTATTGCAGATTTAAAAAGATTTCATGGAATTATGACAAAATATATTGTAGATGAATCAGGTGGATTTCGTCATGGGGAAGAAGGAGTATTTAACGGTGAGAAGTGTATTTTTATGGCTCCACCGGCTCAACTTGTTCCACAGTTGATGATTCAGCTTTTTGATTGGATGAAAAGGGTTCAGGGAGAAATCCATCCATTGATATTGAGCAGTATATTCCACTATGAGTTTGTATTTATTCATCCATTTTCAGACGGCAATGGCAGAATGGCAAGATTGTGGCATACTGCTATACTATCAAAATGGAAAGCAATATTTGAATATATTCCTATTGAAAGTCAGATTGAAAAATTTCAGGACGATTATTATAATGCGATTGCAAAGTGCCATGTCGATGGCGAGTCTACTTTTTTTATTGAATTTATGTTATCTCAGATTGATAAGATATTAGATGAACTTTCAATACAGATTGATGATAATAGCGTGCAGATTTCAGGAAATGTAAAAAAACTGCTTGAAATAATGGATTATGATATTCCATATACAAGCAATAAACTGATGGAAAAACTTGGACTAAAATCAAAAGATGGTTTCCGTAGGAATTATCTTCATCCAGCAATGGAGTTAAATCTGGTGCAAATGACTATTCCTGATAAGCCTAGAAGCAGAAATCAGCGTTATGTAAAGGTTTGAAAGGGGTGTTATTTTGTTTCCTGATTGTAATTAAAAAAAGATGATTCTTTCTCTTTTTTTGAAACAGTTGTTGATGGCGTTGACGGGAATTGCATATGCAATGTGTCTTGACTGGGAAAAAGGGGAGTATCTTTCATCCTGTTAAGTTCAGGCAGCACAGTGACCAGCATAGTAATAAAACACATACTTCCGCCAATTACATTAGACACCGGTTCTGCCATAAATACACCGTTTGTTCCCATTTTGAAAGTGTGCGGCAGGATGTATGTAAGCGGTACAACAATAAACACTTTTCGTAAAAGTGAAAAGAAAATTGCCTGCGTTCGTTTGTTAAGTGATTTGAAAACGGTCTGCCCGATGTACTGCAAATCCATAAAGATAAATGCAGCAAAATAAAGTTTTAATGCAGGTACAACATCTTTTATAAGTGTTGCATCTGAACTAAAGATTTTAATTAAATATTTTGGGGCGAGTATGATTACACTCCACATAATTCCGGTATAGATAAGTGCCATAACAGCCATGACTATACCGGCTTTTTTTACACGTTCAGGGCGTCTTGCACCATAATTATAGCTGATAATAGGTGAGGAACCTTCGGTTATGGCATAAATCGGAGTTTCAACCATTTGGCGGACACTTGAAACGATAGTCATAACGGAGACATACACGTCGCCACCGGTGACATAGAGTACATTATTGCAGCAAATTGAGACGAGACTGTTTGTAAGCTGCATGATAAAACCTGACGTGCCAAGGGTTATGATATTTTTGGCAATGGAGAGGCAGGAATGAAGCTCATTTTTTCTGAGCAGACGGACTTTCAGCTCTGCTTTTCGTCTCAGAAAATAAAAAACAAATGCTGCGGATAATATCTGAGATATTATGGTTGCAATAGCGGCACCGTTTACTCCGAGCCCTAACATAAAAATAAAGAGCGGGTCAAGTATAATATTTGCAACTGCACCGATGACCACGGAGAACATACCTGTTGTAGAATAACCCTGTGCATTGATAAATGGATTCATACCCGTTGAAATCATTGCAGGGAGAGTGCCAAGCAGATATATCATCATATAAGGTCTGGCATAAATAAGTGCATTTTTTGATGCTCCAAAAAGAATAAGAAGCGGTTTTGAAAAAATGAGACCGACTAACATCAGGAGTATTGAACTTGCACAAACCATTGAAAAAGATGTGTTTAAAATAGTATTGGCTTTATGGTTATCATCCATCCCACGATTGATGGAAAAAAGCGGGGCACCGCCGCTTCCAAAAAGATTGCTGCATGCAGTAATTATCATTATAAGAGGAAAACACAGACCGACAGCACCGAGTGCAGCAGTTCCTATATTGGGAATACGACCAATATAAATACGGTCAACAATGTTGTAGAGCAGACTTAAAATTTGTGCAACAAGCATTGGGAGAGCTGCATTTAAAATATTTCCTGTTACAGTTCCGTTTTCAAAATTAATGCGTTTCATAATTAGGCCTCGATTTCATAATAGAATATTATTTAATATTTTTATTGAAATTAAGTATAGCATGAATTAAATTAAATGTAACAATAAAATGATGTTGGGTTCAAAAGTATTTTGAACCTTGCATCGTAAAATTTCTTTAATATACAATTAAGGAGGTCATTATTTATGGAAAATATCAAATGGGCTGTATTAGGTACAGGAGTAATTGCAAATGAGATGGCACAGACCTTGGCGAAAAATGGCAGACGTATATATTCGGTTGCTAACAGAACTTATCAAAAGGCGGTTGATTTTGCAAAAAAATATAATATTGGCAAAGTTTATGAAAATATGGAGGATGTTTTTACGGATCCTGATGTGGATGTGATTTATATTACAACTCCGCACAACACGCATTTTGAAATTATGAAAAAGGCTGTAAATAATGGAAAACATGTACTTGCAGAAAAATCTATAACATTAAATAGCAGCGAATTGGAAAGCATAATTGATTTGGCAGAGCAAAAAGGGGTAGTTGTTGCAGAAGCCATGACAATATATCACATGCCTATCTATAAAAAGCTTAAAGAAATGCTGGATACGGGAGTACTTGGAAAAGTAAACATTATCACAATGAACTTTGGAAGTTATAAAGAGTATGATATGAACAATCGCTTTTTCAATAGAGATTTAGCAGGCGGAGCGTTGCTTGATATTGGTGTGTATGCACTTTCATTTATACGCTGGTTTATGGAGTCGATGCCTCAAACAATGATGACTCAGACAAAAAATGCACCGACGGGTGTTGATGAGCAGGTAGGAATGCTGCTTAAGAATGACGAAGGGCAGATGGCATCTGTAATGTTGTCACTTCATTCAAAACAGCCAAAAAGAGGAATGATTTCGTGCGAGAAGGGTTACATTGAGATAATGGAATATCCGAGAGCATGGGAGGCTGATATATATTATGTTGAGTCTGACAAGACCGAGAAGATAACTGCAGGAAAGAATGAAGATGCTCTTGTATATGAACTTGAAGATATGGAGAGGGCAATAGGCGGTGAGCCGGAATGTATGCATCTTGATTATACATGGGACGTTATGGGGACTATGACAGATGCAAGGAATTTTAAATATCTGGAGGAAGAATAGAGTAACATAATACTTTGTTTCGGTATTGCATAAGATATTGCAGGGGTTTGGAGAGTGATTTTTAATATTATTAACGTCATGGAAGTGTTGTCCTACGATAACCGAGTCAACGAGACTGTATATCCATATCAAATATATGCAGGCTGAACTTCTAATATTGTACAGATTAAAAGTTATCAGTTATTGACAAAAAAAACAAAAAAACAATATAATCAAATTAAAAAATAATCGTGTCAGAAATGGGGGTTAATATGAAGCGGGTTCAGACTGACTGTATAATAAAGAAATTGATAAAAAGCGGAACTACGATTTCAACTATGGAAAGCTGCACATCAGGACTTATTGCATCAATGATAACTGACACTCAAGGTGCATCTGCAATATTTCCGGGAGGGTATGTGACGTACCTTAATGAGACAAAGATATTTGTTGGTGTGGATGAGAATATAATAAAAAAATACGGAGTGTATTCAAACGAGTGTGCCAAAGCAATGGCACAAACAGTTAAAAATAAATTGAACACTGATATAGCAATAGGAATAACAGGAACAACAGGAAATATTGACCCTAATAATGCTGACAGTGTTCAGGGGAAAGTTTATTTTTGCATTATTGTAGGGCAGAAAATAAATTCTTTTGAATTTGATGTTGATGTTAAGGGCATGAGCAGACATGATATTAAACAGTTGTATGCGGACAAAGTATTTGAAAAACTTGAAGAAAGTATATAGTATTTTGTGGCAGACTATTATTGGTTTAAAAAACAGAAAGTGGGGAAAATATGGATATTAGCATGAAATGGCTTGATAATCCTGAGATATTCAGAGTAAATCAGCTTAAAGCACATAGTGACCATCATTATTATAGAAGTTATGAAGAGATGAATAATAATAAAAACGGTCTTGAATTTTCATTAAACGGACAGTGGGATTTTTGTTTCAGCAAAAGTGTTAAAAGCAGACCAAAGAATTTTTACAAAGAAGATTACGATACAAGTGGTTTTGATAAGATTATGGTGCCAGGGCATATTGAACTTGCAGGTTACGATAAGATTCGTTATATAAATACGATGTATCCGTGGGAGGGAAAAGAATACCACCGTGGTGCATATAGTATTGAGAGTGCCGGAGATGGTGCAGGAATGTTTAGTGAGGCGGAGTACAATCCTGTCGGTTCGTATATAAAAAGATTTGACTTAAAAGAGGAAATGTTTGGAAAGAGAATACATATCTGTTTTGAAGGTGTGGAACAGGCTATGTATTTATGGCTTAACGGTCAATTTGTCGGTTATGCGGAGGACAGTTTTACACCTTCAGAATTTGACCTTACTCCGTTTATAAGAGAAAAAGATAATGTGCTTGCGGTACAGGTTCACAAGATGAGTACGGCAGCATTTTTGGAGGATCAGGATTTCTTCAGATTTTTTGGGATTTTCAGAAATGTTACATTAAAAGCGATACCGGATGTTCATGTTGAGGACATGTGGCTCAATCCTGTTTTATGTAACGATAATGTAAGTGGAAAAATAGATGTCAAAATAAAATTATCATTAACAGAAAAGCAGAATATCAGTGCTGATTTTATTTTAAAGGACAATGAGGGAAATAAAATTTTAGAAAATCGTATTGAATTCAAAGAAAGTGCTTGGCAGTCAGAAGAAAATTTATCAGATAAAAATGCTTTAAGTACAGATGTTTCAAAACAGTACAATGGTGAGATAATTACAGGAGAGTTGACTGCAGAAATCCAATCTGTAAAATTGTGGGACAATCATTCGCCGTATCTGTATCATGCTTTTATTGAGATTAAAAATGAGAGTGGAGAAATTATTGAGGTAGTTCCGTATGATATAGGTTTTAGGAGAATTGAGATAATTGACAAGGTAATATATTTAAATGGTAAAAAACTTGTTCTAACAGGTGTAAACCGTCATGAGTGGAATCCAAAGACGGGAAGATGCATAGGTTTGGAAGATATGATTTCCGATATAAATTGTATGCAGAGAAATAATATAAATGCAGTGCGTACATGTCATTATCCCGACCAGATACCATGGTACTATATGTGTGATAAAGCTGGAATTTATGTTATGGCAGAAACAAATCTTGAAAGTCATGGAACATTTCAAAAATGTGGAGTAATAGATACTTCGTGTAATGTACCTGGTTCAATTCCTCAATGGAGAGAAGTGGTAATTGACAGAGCGAGAAACAATTATGAAACTTTTAAAAATCATACTGCAATATTATTCTGGTCACTTGGGAATGAATCATATGCCGGTGATGACATAGAGGATATGAATAAATATTTTAAAGAAAAAAATGACGGTCGTCTTGTTCATTATGAAAGTTCTTTCTATAACAGAGCTTATGAAGATACAATCTCGGATGTTGAGAGCCGTATGTATGCAAGACCTGAGGAAGTAGAGAATTATTTGGATAATTCACCTAAAAAGCCTTATCTTTTATGTGAATATATGCATGATATGGGAAATTCAATGGGTGGGCTTGGTGATTATATGAAGCTGATAGAAAAATATGAGATGTACCACGGTGGTTTTATATGGGATTTTATTGACCAGGCAATTATGGTAAAGGATGAGATTACCGGTAAAGAGGTACTCAGGTATGGAGGAGATTTTGATGACAAACCGTCAGACTATGAATTTTCGGGAAATGGAATTGTATTTGCAGACCGCAGGGAAAAGCCGGCAATGCAGGAAGTGAGGTATTATTATGGGTTGTACAGATAAGAATAAACTTAGAGTTGTCTATGGGGATTTTACACTTGGAGTGCATGGAGAAGGATTTGATTATACGTTTTCATATGCTCAGGGTGGACTTGAATCCATAATAAAAAACGGATATGAATGGCTTTATCGCTGCCCGAAACCGACTTTCTGGCGTGCTCTCACTGACAATGACAGGGGGAACAGATTTCATATAAAAAGCGGAAGCTGGCTTGCAGCAGATACATTTGTTGAATGTAAAAATGTGGAAGTTATTATGGATGGAGAACCACAGGGAAAAGTGATTGCACCGGAAAATAATCGTTATGGAAGTGATGTATATGCCGATGAGATAGTTGTTAAATATACATACCAGACAATTATAAATCCTTCGACTACTGTTTTGGTGGCATATACTGTTGACGTATTAGGAAAGATAAATGTTAACGTGCATTATGCAGGAGTGGACGGTCTGCCTGAACTTCCGGTATTCGGAATAAGATTTATAATGCCGACACTTGCTGATAAATATATGTATGAAGGGTTGTCAGGAGAGACTTATCCTGACAGAAAAGCCGGAGCAGTGAAAGGTGTATATGAGGTGAAGGATTTGAGCCTTACACCATATCTTGTGCCACAGGACTGCAGCATGCATATGGATACGGATTGGGTTGAGATAACCAGACATACAAGCCTTGACAACAGTAGAACAGAGTGTGCACCACAGACATTAAAAATCGGAAGCACAGAAAAACCATTTGCATTTTCATGCATCCCATATACGGCATCTGAAATTGAAAATGCAACGCATCATGAAGAACTTCCACCGGCGAGAAGAACTGTTTTATGTGTATACGGAGCTGTAAGAGGTGTAGGAGGAATTGACAGCTGGGGAAGTGATGTACAGGAAGATTGCCGCATTGATGCGGGAAAAGATATTGAGTATTCCTTTTATATCGGTTGATGTAATGAGTTAACAAATACATGATATAAATGACAAAATAATGTTAAAAAACGACTGTATATTTAAATTATTATCCGATAAAGTGTAATATAATACAAAAAATGAAATATGAGCATAGGAGAAAATTGGAGGTATCAGGGATGAAAGACAAGTATGGAAAAACTCTAATTGCATGTTATCTTGGATTTATTACACAGGCGATAGCAGCTAATTTTGCACCACTGTTGTTTTTGACTTTTAAAAGAACATATGGAATACCTATAAGTGAAATTGCGTTTATATCAACGACATTCTTTTTCACGCAGCTTTTGATAGATTTGTTTTGTGCAAAGTTTGTTGACAAAATCGGTTATAGAAAAAGTGTTGTTGCATCGGAGATATTTTCGGCAGCCGGACTTATAGGTCTTGCAGTATTGCCGGAAATTCTGCCAAATGCGTATGCAGGAATTATAATAAGTGTTGTTGTTTATGCGATGGGAAGCGGACTTATAGAGGTACTTGTAAGTCCGATAGTAGAAGCGTGTCCATTTGAAAATAAAAGCAGTGTTATGAGTCTACTTCATTCATTTTATTGCTGGGGGTCAGTTGGAGTTATACTTTTATCAACGGTATTTTTTGCAGTATTCGGAATAGAAAATTGGCGTATACTTGCATGTATCTGGGCACTTGTTCCTCTTTATAATGTGTTTAATTTTATAAGCTGTCCGATAGAGAGACTGACAGACGAAGGAGAGGGGCTTGGAATAAGAAATTTGTGCAGGCTTCCAATATTCTGGATTGCAATAGTTCTGATGATTTGTGCAGGTGCAAGTGAAATTTCAATGGCGCAGTGGGCATCTGCTTATGTAGAGTCAGCACTTGGTTTTCAAAAAAATGTCGGAGACATTATGGGACCGTGTCTGTTTGCTGTTGCTATGGGAATAAGCAGGCTTTTTTACGGAAAGTACGGAGAAAAAATAGATTTAATGAAATTTATGATAGGCTCAGGGGCACTGTGTCTTGTGTGTTATCTGCTTGCGGCACTTAGCGGCAGTCCGGTTTTAGGACTTGTCGGATGTGTTGTATGTGGATTTTCAGTAGGAATTATGTGGCCCGGAACAATAAGCATAACATCAGCAAAGATAACATCAGGAGGAACAGCACTTTTTGCACTTCTTGCAATGGCAGGAGACATGGGTGGTTCTATAGGGCCGGCAATAGTCGGATTTGTAACACAGAATGCAGGAAATAATCTTAGAGCAGGTATGCTTGCGGGATGTGTATTTCCGATTGTTCTTATAATATCAGTATGTTTGCTGAAGGCTAATAAAAGATAAAAATATAGAGAGTACATCGGTTTGGAGACTGATGTACTTTTTAGGTATGAGTTAAAAAAGAAAAAATCAGTGATATATACTTAACGGTTCAGCCTTTCATCTCCTACATATATACAGTATATGAATGCATGGCTATAGTTTTAAACTATGACAAACCTGTATATAAAGATATTATACAAATAAAGCATTTGGATGATAGTATAACCTCAGAGAAAACGAAAAAATAAACAGGAGGTTATACAAATGAGTACGTTAAAAACACCATTTAGATATGATTTTGTTGGAAGCTTTTTAAGACCGCAGAAATTAAAGGATGCAAAAGCTGATTTTGCGGCAGGAAAGATAACACAGGAAGAACTTGATAAAATAATCGATGATTGCGTTCGTGATATAGTTGCAAAACAGAAAGCAGCGGGATTTCATGCAATTACAGATGGAGAATTCCGTAGAAAATTCTGGCATCTTGATTTTATGTGGGGATTTGATGGCGTTGCACATGAGAAAAAAGGTGGCGGAGTACAGTTTAATGGAGAAATGGCAGACCTTGAAGCGACTTATCTTGTAGGTAAGGTTAAGGCAAAAGCACATCCATTTGTGGAGTATTTTAAATTCCTTAAACAGTTTGAAGATGATAATACTGTAGCAAAATATACCATTCCTGCACCTGCACAGATGTATCAGCAGATGATAGTTCCTCAGAATATAGAAAGAACAAGAAAGTTTTATGAGACTGATGATGAACTTATTCAGGATATAGGAACAGCATATCAGGAAGTTATCGGACAGTTTTATGAAGCGGGATGCCGCAATCTTCAGTTTGACGATTGTACATGGGGTGCTATTGTTGGGGATGCTGCAAAACAGAGATATAAATCTCTCGGGCTTGACATTGAGGATGTAAAGGCACAGCTTTTGAAAGTAAATAATATTGCACTTGAGAAAAAGCCGGAGGATATGACAATTACATCACATATCTGCAGAGGAAACTATCATTCAACATTCTTTACAAGCGGACCATATGATTCAGTGGCAGATTATGTATTTGCACAGGAAAATGTGGATGCACTTCTTTTGGAATATGATGATGAGAGGTCAGGCGGCTTTGCACCTCTTGCAAAAGTTTCACCTGATAAGAAAGTTGTACTTGGACTTATCACAACTAAGAAACCTGAACTTGAAGATAAGGAAACAGTAAAGGCAAGAATAAATCAGGCAGCAAAATATATTCCGCTCGATCGTTTATGTTTAAGTCCACAATGCGGATTTGCTTCTTGCGAGATTGGTAATAAAATTACAGAAGAACAGCAGTGGGCAAAACTTGCACTTGTAAAAGAGATTGCTGACGAAGTTTGGAAATAAAAAACAGTTTAATATTCACATATTTGTATTTTGGTATATTTTTATATTAAAGTTGAAAGCTAATAAAAAATAATTTAATATTTTTATAATAAAAAGACAGAGACTTAAAAAGACTACAGTTCACACTATGATGTGATCGGAAACTTTTAAGCCTTTGTTTTTTTTCTTTAGATGCAGAGTAGAAAATGCACGTAAGCAATGTTATAATAAAGAGAGTTTTAGGAGGGATAAACAGATGGATGAAAGGTTAAAAAAACAGCTTGATTTTGCACTGGAAATAGATAAGGAAAAAAATATATTCAGACAAACGCATTTGTCAGGTCATGGCAGAAACGAAAACGATGCGGAGCATGCATGGCATATGGCTATTATGGCATATCTGTTGAAGGAATACTCAAATGAACCTGTAGATATAGGAAAGGTTATGCTTATGTGCCTGATACATGATATAGTAGAGATAGATGCAGGTGATACATACGCATATGATGCAGAAAATCTTAAGACACAGAAGGCAAGGGAAGATGCTGCAAAAGAGAGAATTTTTTCTATATTGCCGGAGGAACAAAAAGAAGAACTCATAAAAATTTTTGATGAGTTTGAAGCTTTTGAAACGGCGGAGTCAAAATTTGCTCATGCAATGGATAATCTTCAACCGTTAATATTAAATAACAGTAACGGCGGAGGTGACTGGAGAGAGCATGGTGTGACAGCTAGGCAGGTTTATGGCAGACAGAGCAAGACGAAGCTTGGTTCAGAGAGGTTGTATGAGGTCACGGATAAATTGATACAGGAAAACATCAATAAAGGAAATATAAAAGCTGAATAAGCAGTACGATGGATGAATGTTGTTATGAATATCAGGCAAGGAGGTACAGTTATGAGTAAAAGAAACAAATTGAAACAAATATGCAGTATGTTTATGGCTGTGACGATGATCTTTACTTCAATATATTGGGGTGGGATGAAGGTTTCAGCTGCGACACCGCCTGTAAAGATCAAGGTGACATATGGGCAGACAGAAGCACGAACGATGTTTGCCCATATCAATGAATTCCGAACGTCGGATACAGAGGCGTGGTGCTGGGATAAGACCGATAGTGTAAAGGAATCGTATCGAACCACAGAGTTACAGTATGATTATGCGTTAGAGCGTGTTGCAATGAAAAGGGCAGTAGAGATTGCGCTTTCCTACGATCATACCAGACCAAATGGCACGAAATGTTTTACGGCATATCCGTCCGGATATATGGCAGAGGGAGAAAATATTGCTGCCGGTTATATGAGTGCAGCAGAGGTATTTAACGGATGGAAGGAAGAAAATGAATCTTATGCCGGACAGGGACACAGAAGAAATATGCTCAGTTCTAATTTTAAGGCCGTTGGTATAGGGCATGTCGTATATCAGGGATGCCATTACTGGGTGCAGGAGTTTGGTGATAAGGTCATGGATGGGACGGCTTCAGCAGCGAATGACAGTACGCAGATTGAGGATGTAGATGTTTCATCGTCTTATATCACTGCAGTAAAAACAAATCTGGATGATGTCAGCCTGAAAGTCGGAGAGAAAGTAACGACAGAAGATTTTTCACTTGCAATAAATGTGAAGAATCAATGGGGATATCAGAAGGACTGTGTAATAGAAAATACCTGTACTGCAAAAATTGAAGATGAAACCATTGCAAGTCTGTCGGATGACGGGGTGATTACCGGATTAAAGAGTGGTACGACTAAAATTCGGGTATCCAACCCATTCGGAGATGATTTTTACCGTACGATCACAGTCGAAGAGGGAACGGAATCAAAAGATGATAATACAACGAATCCGGATGTGGGCAAAACAGATATTTCTGTGGAACCAATCGCGGATCAGATATATACCGGTTCTGCGTTGATGCCGGATGTGGTCGTAAAAGCCGGTTCAAAGGTACTCGTAAAAGATGTAGATTATACTGTTTTATACAGTAATAATACAAATGTTGGAATCGCTTCTGTAAAAGTTACGGGGAAAGGAACATATGAGGGTTCTTATACGACGAACTTTAAAATCGTTTCGTGTGCGATAGGACAGGCAGCCTGCAGCAGAATTGCAGACCAGACTTATACCGGGAATGCAATTCAGCCATCCTTTACAGTTACTTATAAAAATAAAACATTGGTAAAAGGAACGGATTATACAGTATCTTTTAAGAATAATGTCAATATCGGAACGGCAACCGTTATCATTACCGGAAAAGGAAACTTTGAGGGAAACAAAGAGATAACATTTAAGATTACAGAGCCGTCAGATATTTCGGTAGATGAAATCGCAGACCAGACGTACACCGGTTCTGCATTGAAGCCGGAGGTTGTTGTAAAAGCCGGCACAAAGGTACTTAAAAAAAGTGTGGATTATTATGTTTCTTATAGAGACAATACAAATGTAGGAACTGCCACTGCAAAAATAACAGGAAGAGGAAATTATAAAGGCTCTTATACAACGACTTTTAAGATTGTTCCATGTGCAATCAGTCAGGTTACTATAAGAGAAATTGCAGATAAGACATACAGTGGAAAGAAAATTGAACCATATATCAAACTTACCTATAAGAATAAGAGTTTGAAAAGAGGAACGGATTATACTGTTTCCTATGACAACAATATCGATGTAGGAACTGCGACAGCAACTATTACAGGAATCGGCAATTTTATGGGAACAACCGCGGTAAGCTTTAAAATTGTAAAAGGTACTTCTAAGATTAAAGTTAGTGCGATTTCTAACCAGACCTTTACGGGAACGGAGATTACACCGGCAGTTTACGTGCAGGAGGGAACGAAAAAGTTAACAAAGGATGTGGACTACAAGGTTTCTTATGCCAATAATATCAATGTAGGAACTGCAACCGTTACTGTTACCGGAATTGGTTCTTATGATGGAACTGCCCGTAAGACATTTCGGATCGTATCCCGTCCGATCAAAGAGGTCAGTGTTGAAAAAATTGATGCTCAGGAATATACAGGGAAGGAACTTACACCGAAACTGAATCTGACTTATAATGGAAAAACATTAACAGATAATGTTGATTATGTGGCTGTATACAGCAGTAATATTGAGCCTGGAAATGGCGTGGTTAAGGTTCAGGGAAAAGGCAATTTTAGCGGACAAAGAACAGTAGTCTTTAAAATTAAAGAAAATAGTCAGTCTTCTAACAGCGGTGACAATCAAAACGATAACAAAAACGATAACAAAGATGAAACCGTTCACACCACAAAAATGACGCTTAACAAGATAAGAGTGACGTTAAAGAAAGGCAAAACTTACCACTTAAAAGTAACGGTAAATGCCGGAAGTGTAGACAAGATTACGTTTACGTCATCCGATAAAAAGGTCGCAACGGTGTCTAAAAATGGTGTTATTAAAGCGAAGAAAGCAGGCAGAGCACGCATTACTGTAAAAAGTGGAAAAAGAACAAAATGGTGCTGGGTAATTGTAAAAAAAATAAGAAAGAAAAGGGTTTTGAAATAAGTCGATTAAAGAAACACCAGTTCCGGGTAAATGCCGGTTCTGGTGTTTTTTTGTGATGGAAAATTTCAATTAGATAGTATAAAAAAATTTAATGAAACAATAAAATGTGTTATACTGAATTGGTTGATAAAATTATATAAAAATAAGAGGGTAAAATCATGAATATAGAAATCAGAGAATACACACAGGATGATGTTAAGGATATGATAGAAATTTGGAATGAAATTATGGAGAAAGATAAAGAAGAGATTATAAAAAAGCATATAACTAATATGAATAAATTTTGCAATGAGAATATAGACTTTGAGAGTGGGAAAGAACAGCTTGAATTGATATATAAATATTATACTAAAAGATTTTCAGATAAGGACATGTTATATAAAAATCTCATTGTTTTAAAAAATGAGATAGACGATAAATCATATTATAAGAGCACAAAACACTGGATGAGATATTTTGTATCGTGCAGCGGAAGTGAATGGAAAGAATTGTGGAGTGCGTTATTATAATATAATTAGTAAGAAAAGATAAAAGTGATAAGATAAAAGGATAAGTTATAAGTTAAAGTAATATGTAAACTTATAACTTATTCTTTTTTAATAAATTTGTATGAGTTTTTCGTATGAATTTTTTATAAAATCATATTTTTACTGCATTTGTTTATAAGCATTTCCACAATCGATCATCGAATCCAAAATCTGATTAAATTATACATCAGGGTACTTGAAAAGCTGGTACAAGAACATAAAAATAAATAGTTAAGTTTTAAGTTATATTGGTTGTAGAAAATAAGAAAAAAGGTAGATGTCATATTGGCATCTACCTTAACTAATAAATGAAATAGGTGGGGTGACAATCCCACATCTCTTTAAGACCACAAAGGGCGTGACGGCTGCCTGTTCCGTCCTCAGATTTCATCTATATAAAGTTTATGTTTTTCATGCTTTATTATACACTATAAGTTAAAAAAGTCAATATAATTTATATTTGAATTATTTTCGCTGTGGCCACTTTAACGCAGAGATTGATATATGTTCTTTTATTTTATGCAATATACCTCGCCAGTCCTTTTTGTTATTCCTGACTCTATAAATCTATTCTATTTTTTGGGCACGACCGCTTTCTAGGTAATTTTTGAGTTGAGAGTCTCTTAATGGGTACATTGTACGAAAAGAAGCTTTACCGTCGTTTGCTATACGAATAGCAACAGATGTGTTTTTTGATTGTCTTTTTATAAACGATATGCTATTGTCTTTGGGATTAGTACTTATAAAATCTGGGTTAGATATTATAGATGGAATATTTTCAAAACATTGTTTAAATTGTTCTGGAGAGTCAAAATCCGAAATATGCTTTTGAATATGTTTAATACGATTTTTCCAAAAGATAATGTTAGTACCGGCAATCATGTGTTGCGCTATATTGGGATTTAAGTCTTTTATTAGTGTAATCAATTTGCTGTCTATAATACCTATAGAAACAGACTTAGAGCTATCATTAAATATATTGTTATCTAATTTATCTACTTTTTTCATATATATGTAGTCCTTTGAATAATTTAATATTCATTATTAGAAAATTATTTGCTTGATTATAAATAGAAAATCCACATGTCAATTAAGAGAATATGAGGATTTTCACTAGTTACTTTGTGTGCTGTTTATCTCTGTATAGCGCATATATTATCAGTTTGATAGTGCATTGTCAAGCTAGGCGATTTAGTGAAAATAATTTATGTGATTTAACAAAAATAATTCATTTCAACAGAACATAGATTTGCTTGTCACTAATGTGTTATACTGTATAATAAAAGTGTTAAGGAGTGTGAAATATTAATGACAATCGACAGAAAAAAAGTAAAAAACGTTTTTAAGAAATATACAGATAATTATGACACAAGTGACGAGAAGATAAAACTTAAAGTTGATCATACATACAGAGTGGCTGCTCTCAGTGAGAGAATAGCCCGTTCGCTTGGTCTTGGTGATGATGATACAAATCTTGCGTGGCTTATAGGAATGTTGCACGATATAGGAAGATTTGAGCAGTTGAAAAATTATGGCACATTTTCTGATGCGGAGTCTATTGACCATGCTCATTATGGTGTTGAACTTTTGTTTGAGGATGCTATTATCGAAAAGTTTGTGGGTGAAAATGCTGCAAAAGATTTAAAAGGGACAAAAGACTTAAAAGAGACTGCTGTTAAATCCGAAAGTGAAGAAAAAGAGACAAAAGAGATTTCAGAACTTGATATATTAAGGACAGCGATATGGAATCACAGTGCATATCGTGTTGAAGAGGGACTTACTGACAGAGTAAAGATGTTTTGCAATATCATAAGAGATGCAGACAAGATAGATATTTTAAAGGTAAATTATGATGTTACACTTGAAGTGATTTATGATGTTACGACAGAGGAACTTAAAAATTCAGGAGTGACAGATAAAGTAATGAAAGCTTTTATGGAACATCATGCGGTGCTTAGAAGTTTAAAGAAAACACCGATAGATAATCTTGTCGGGCATGCGGCTCTTGTTTTTGAACTTGTCTATAATGAAAGTTTTAAGATTGTAAAAGAGCAGGGATATATTGAAAAAATGCTCTCATATGTTTCTGATAATCAGGATACAGTGAAGAAATTTGAAATAATGCGTAATGACATGAACAAGTTTCTGGCAGAACATGAATAGGAGATAAATGTGCAAAAAGAATTAAAAGTACAAAAGCTCATATTGCTTATTATGCTGATAAGCTTGATATGGGCAGGTGGATATTATGAATATACAAGTGCTATTTTGGGCGGATTTGTAATGGTTTGTTTTGTATATGCATTTGTAAAAGTTAAAGGTGACAAAAAGCGCAGCAGTAAAGTTGAGCTTAATTCAGGTATTATATTTTCAGAGATGTTGACATTATTTTATGGGGTGAGCATTTTCTATGCAACTGACAGTGCACTGGCTCAGGCAGCGTGTCAGGAAGGAAAGATTGACAAGGTAGCAGAATATGAAAAAAAGGCAATCGAAAGAAATAAATTTGATAAAGAACAGTATGTTGAATATTTATATTTGCTTAATGATATGCTTGGAAATAAAAAAATCGCAGACAATGATAAACTCACAGGCAAGATAATAAAAAAATGAAAGAAGTTCCCGGGCTTATAGAAAAAAACAGAAAAACCGTAAGTAAATTAGGAAAAAAGATAAATGATAAGATTGATATTGAACTTGATAAAGAGCTGTTGAAAGAAATACAGGAGTTATAATCGGTTGATATAAAGGACTTAATGTGCTAATATTTTAAAAAACGGTGTTCTGTTAAAGATTAGACAGTACCGGGTCCGGATAAAATATATTTGTTAAAGACAGCAGTTTATAAAAAATAATGTAAAATGAAAAGAGGTAAATGCAAATGAGAAAAAGATTTTTTTCAAAATTAGCAATTGTTATGTCAACAGCTCTTGCAGTGTCAGGTTGTTTCTGCCCTATAGACAAGGCTTTTGTCAACGCTGAAACTATTCAGGATGAAGATGATTCATATTACGATGACGATTCGGATTATGATGACAGTTATGATGATTCAACGGATGACAGCTATGACGATTCGACAGACGATAGTTATGATGATTCAACAGATGACAGTGACAATGAGGAAACTACAGGTACAAAAATTGATGATATAAAATTATCAAGTTCCGAGTTACAGGCTTTTGTAAAGGAAAGTGATTCGGACGAAAACGGTTATATCAGTCAGTCTGAGGCAGAGAAAATTACATATGTTTCAATAAGTAAAAAAGCTTCACAGTCAGATCTTACTCAGATTATAAAATTATATCCTAATATAAGCGAACTCATGTGGAATGCAGGAACGCTGACCAAATTAACATTTCCAAAGAATAATATAAAAAGGCTGAATATTACTTCAAAAGCTGCATCACAGTTAGTTATTTCAGGTATAAATCAAAAACTAAACAATTTGTTTTATACAGCACAGGGAAGTAAAAAATATGCATTTAATTTTGCAAAGGGCAGTGCGTACAAGAAAGTTGAAGATTTTAATCTTATGGGAAAACAGATAAATGGAGTAAAACTTTCAAATGCAGAAGTGGGTACATTGTATGTGACCGATACATCCGCCAAGAAGATTGATGCATCATCAGACAAAATCATTAACTTATGGGTACAGAATAATAAAAAACTAAGCTCATTTACGGTTAGAAATTGTTCTAAATTAAAATCAGTGAGCTGTGGCTACAATGCTCTTTCAAGATTAAATATAAGTGGATGCCCTAAACTGTTATCTGTTTCATGTGACAGAAATAAACTTACAAAGCTTGACATTTCAAAATATAAAAATCTTAAAAGTATAAGCTGCGGACAGAATAAACTGAAAAAATTTGATATATCAAAAAATAAAAAATTAATATCAGTTTATTGTAATGATAATAAGCTTACAGAATTAAATACATCAAAAAATAAAAAACTTAGTTATTTCGGTTGTTCAAATAACAAGCTTAATAAATTAAATGTTATACCAAACAAAAAACTAACTACACTTTCATGTTATGGAAATAAATTTACAAAGGTAAACTTAAAGAAGAACAAGGAACTTGTATCAATGGCTGTAAGCAAAACATACAAACTTATGTCAAGTTATATTCCTACAGCATCTAAGTCAAATACAAATTATATATATATCGATGTAAAGAAAGGAACAAAATTAAATCTTGTAAAATATGCACCGGCATTGAAAAAAGCAAAGTTCCGTATTGGAGAAGATAGTCAATATATAACTGTAAACAAAAAAGGCGTTGTAAGCATAAAGAAAAAGAAAGACTATGTATATGGTTATGTTATAGCAACTCTGAATAAGAAGGAATACAATATCCAAATTATGGGATTTTAACAAAATGCAGATTTAGCGGTATCAGGAAGAATATATTAGAAAAATAGATACCGGTATATAAAAAATAAGAGCGGTGGCAGGATTGTATAAGCCTGCACCGCTCGTGTTTTTTTCAAGAGTTCATATATTTATGCAATTTTATATGTTTACACAAGTCTATATATTTTCCACGATTTTATATATTCACACAATCTATACATAAGTGATTATAATACTTCCAAATTTTACTTCGCCTGTAAGGTATACTATAGGTGAGCCGGTACTTTTATTTTTGTTGCGTTCTTCAATGGCTCCCGCAAATACAGATGCTTTTTGAATTATCTGCCATTCTTTTGGAATAAAAAGCTGTGTACATCCAAAACTTTGTTTAACATAAATTTCTGCTGTATCAGCAATGATTTTTGCACTGTCAAAATATACTTTAAGTTCGCCAAAGGATGATTCAAGAGATGCTTTTTTAAAGTTACCCGTATTTATATACTTTGCTGATGCACCGAATTGGTTGTAGCCATAAAAAGTTTCATTTGTATCTTCGTTAAAAACAGTCTGATGTTTTCCGACTTTATCAGGATCATCATAATCATCCCATTCCACATGTTTTTTTGCGTTATAATTATTGTGCGGAAAATGCTTGCTTGGAAAAAGCATTGAAAATCCGATAGTGAGCAGTAAAGCAATTATTAAAACTGTTTTTGCGGATATATACGGAAAACCGAATACACTGTCAAAGATAAGCCACAGAAAGGCAAGTGAGAAGAAAAAGCCACCAAAACTTCTTGCAAATATTGAATTTATGGCAGTTCCGACGAAAATAGCTCCTAATATTATTTTAGATACGCTTATGGCAAATGTAACAATATGAAGCTGATTTAATATAAGACAGCATGCTATGGCGATAAGCATAAGTCCCCAAAAAATTGAATTTTTATTTCTGTTCATGATTTGACCTCTTTTCTGTGCTTCTTAGCACTTGATTTTTGATTGAAAATTTTTTATGGAATAGGAAATTCTTGCTAGGGCAAAGTGCTGGATTTGCCATTTTTTATTTATGGAATCTTCGTTCATCCATTTTTAGCTTTAACATTTTATAATAAGCTCTTGAAACATAGATTTCCTTGTGAGTGTTATTAAATGAAATAACACTCGACGATGTGAGATTTCTTTGTATTGAGTAAATAAGGCTGCTGTTTACAATTGCAGATTTTGATATTCTTACAAATGATGCAGGAAGAATTTCTTCAAGTTCATACAGCTTGTATTTGGTTTCGTAAGCATCTGTTGTCGTGTGTGCATATATGGCAGAACTTTCTGTCTGGAAAAATAATATTTTTGACAGATTCACGTAATACTCCGTGTCACCTTTGTAAAAAATCATTTGGTTTGATTTTGTATCGAAACCTGTAATCAATTGCTGGAGCCTGATTATATCGGGTGTGAGTTCCCGGCATTTAATAATAATCTCAGGCTCATCCTCATCAACCAGTTCCAAGTGAATTTTCAAATTTTTCACCTCCTGCTGTACATTATCTTTTTCATTTTTTATTGACAGAGATTAGACTTCAGAATTTTATAACTTTAAGTTTGCTGTTTTTATCTGTCTGATATGATTAAAGCATATGGTTAAAATGTTGTAAATATTATTTCGGTAAGTGGTAGATTTTTATGGGTAAGAGGTGAGATATGACAGCTATAAATAATGTGTGCGTAGTTCAATTCACACCGTATATGTACCATTCACGCAAACTTTCATGTTTTTTCACGCAGATACAGTATAATATTTGTAGATTCATAAGAAAAATATTGAACAGGGGAGGAAACTGCCTATGAAAAAGAAACTTAAAGAAAGAATAAAAGCTATGGAAAATATAAAAAGAATTTCCGGTAGGAAAGGGTTAAGACAACTTTGCAGCATGATACTTGTATTCAGCCTGGCATTGTCGATTGGAACGGCATACCTGCCGGCGCAGACGGCAAAGGCATATTATGATACGTCTATGACACAGTTTAAAACACAGTATCTGGATACAGATACATTTGATGTAAAGGGAATTGCTTATCTGGTAGGAACAGACAATATTGCAAAAATCGGAAGTACACAGACAGTTTATTCGGTTCCGGAGGGAACGAAAATTCAGGGACATACCATAAAAGCGAAGTATCTGCCACAGGACAATAACCAGACAGTCAGATACATATGGACCGGAGGCGGCAATGTAGTCGGCGGTGGTATTGACTGGATAAGCGATTATAATTCAAGTGCAGCTTTTCTTGAGTATGAGACAGCTAAATTTAAGGTACTTGATTATGATGACGAATGGGTTATTGTATGGAGTAACGGATACAGTCCTGCTTATAGTCTTACGGAATTTCATTCCTGTGCGGCATATCTTGTGCAGACTGCTCATCGTCCGGGATTTTATCGTGTGAAGAGAAGTCAGGTCTGGATAGATGTCGGACGTTATAAGAGTACAACTCCGGCAGATGGAGAAAAAGTGACGATTGAAGCTGATGGAAAAACAACAAAGTCATTCGTTGGAATACGCTTATATGCAGGGATTCCGTCATGGGGAGACTCCTACCGTGTCCCTATAAATACAAATCTTCAGGTTGTTTCAACAGAGCCTGTTGAATCAAAGACAAAGGGCGATACAAACAAATATTATAAAGTATATTTTAACGGAAAGAATTCCGTGGATTATATGACATACAAGAAGCCGGGATATTACTATGTTGATGCCAGGTATGTAAATCTTTACAATAAGGGAAAAAAGGTGCCGTCAGGAAGCAGTGAGGGTAAGATTTTTAAATTAAGCGATGGCAAAGAGGTCAGTGTTTATGAGAAAAAGGACACGACAAGCACTGTATTGGGAGCTTTATGTAATGATGCGTTAGTTGACTATTTTGCAGAGGACTCGGATGATACGTGGATTGCAATATGGTTCAACAGCAAAAAAGCTTATATAAAGAGTACCAATTTTTCAAAAACCACAGCAGTAAGCAGTGGAAAGAAGATTACAAATATGCATGTAAAGGATATTGTAAACAATCAATATATAGTTATGTGGGATGACCTTTATAACAGTTCAGCATATACAGTCGGTGTTGCTACCTCATGGGATGATTTCTGCCTTGCAGCGAAATCTCTTCCGGCAGGAAATATCAATCCTACACTTGTTCAATATGATAAAGCTGTGGAGGATAACTATTATACAGTGAAAAACTCATGCTTCAAAAACAGAGGTACGGTTGATATTATCGTATATTCAGACTTATCAAGCAAGTCAAGTGACTCAGGGCACATGACACTTGCATCACCACCTAAAAAAGATACTAAACCTATTGTAAGTATTGATTGGTATATAAAGAAGGATAAGGTAAAAAAGAAAAAACTTATTGGAAAAAATTCCATAAAAATTACTTATGAGTATTCAAGCTATGATAAGTACCAGCTTCAGTATTCTGCTGATAAGGATTTTAAAAATGCGAAAACAATAAATAAGTCATGTGCGGCTGCAAATAAGCATTCTGATAAACCAATGAATATAACGGGACTTAAAGCAAATACAACTTATTATTTCCGTCAGAGAAGTAAAAGAGCTGTAAATACAGATGCCGGAACAAAATATCTCATTGGATCATGGTCTAATGTTTTGAAAGTAAAAACAAAGGCAAAATAAGATATATAATAAACAAAAATATATAAATATTTGAAAACAAATAAAACAGGGCATTCACAAAGATTGGAATGCCCTGAAATTTTATGTTTTTGGCTATGATATATTTGAAATATCTACTTGGAAACGGCTTCTACGCGAATAGTGTTTGTCTTTCCTGACACACCGCTTACCTGTCCGCCTGTAAGGACAACATTGTCTCCTTTTTTAAGATTAAACAGTTTCTTTGCGTGATTCATTGCATGATAGAACATGACATCAACAGAGTTAAATTCCTCGCTGAGAACAGGAGTTACCCCCCAACTCAAATTTAATTTTCTCCATGCTCTTACGGACGTAGTCATACCGATAATATCAACAGGGCAGCGGAAACGGCTTACCATACGAACCGTATTTCCTGAAAGAGAACTTATGACAATGCCTTTTGCGTTTGTATCAATAGCCATTGCACATGTGGCATGGGAAATGGCATCAGTATTATCTTTAATTCTGTATTCAGTAGTTCTGAAACGTTTAGCATAATCAATATTTTTCTCTGTATACAGAGCGATTTCTGCCATGTTTTTAACAGCGTCAACAGGATATTTACCTGAAGCTGACTCGCCTGAAAGCATTATTGCCGATGAACCATCATAGACTGCGTTTGCAACATCAGAGATTTCTGCTCTCGTAGGACGAGGATTCTGTATCATGGATTCAAGCATTTCGGTTGCAGTTATAACTCTCTTTCCGAGAAGTCTGCATTTTTTGATAAGATACTTTTGTATGGATGGAACTTCAACGAAAGGAATTTCCACTCCTAAGTCACCTCTGGCAACCATAATTCCGTCTGCAATATCACAAAGTTCTTCAATGTTGTCGACACCTGAGCGGTTTTCGATTTTAGCGATAATATCAATATCTGAACCGCCGTTTTCATTTAAGAAATTTCTAATGTCGAGCAAATCCTGTTTTGTTGAAACAAAAGATGCTGCGACAAAATCTACTTCGTTTTTTATACCAAAAAGTAAATCTTTTTTGTCCTGTTCGCTCAAGTAAGGGCCGGTCATCACATGGTTAGGGAAATTCATGCTCTTGCGGTCAGACATTTCACCGCCGACTTTTACTTTACATATAGCATCATTACCCTTGAGTTTAGCAACCTCAAAAATAAGTAATCCATTGTTTACAAGGATGGTGTCGCCAATTTTAAGTTCATTTATAAGATTTTTATAGCTTACCGATACACGTTCATTGTTGCCCTCAACCTCGTCGGTAGTAAATGTAAAGGTGTCACCATCTTTTAAAGTGACTTTGTGATTTTCAAATGTGCGTATTCTGTATTCAGGTCCTTTTGTATCAAGCATAATAGCAATAGGAAGGTTTAATTCTTCACGGACTTTTTTTATTCTGTCTATTTTTTGCTGATGTTCAGGGTGTGTTCCGTGTGAAAAATTGAGACGCGCAACATTCATTCCTGCTTTACACATTTGTTTTAATGTTTCTTCACTTTCGCTTGCCGGACCAATGGTACAAATAATTTTAGTTTTTCTCATGATGATTAGCTCCTTTCGATTAGCCGATTTACTTTTCAGTGCTGTTATTTATCATATCATTGCCATGTTCGTCGGGATTTTCCGTGTCACTGTTTGAAAACCATAAACCGAATGCGGTAAGTCCAACAATGAATAGTATTCCGATAATAATAAAAATAATTCGTAACATAACTTTTCTCCTTGTATTTATGATATTGATAAAAAGCTATGTTAATTTTTCTTTTTTCCATCCTGCAAATGAATATAATCAATAATATTTTCAGTTGATTTTGGTTCACAGAGACCGGAGAGATATTCCGATAAATAATAGTATGACGGAAAATGTATTGTATGAACAATATCTGTTATATAAAGTAATAATCTATATGTATGTGAAAAATTATTTTTTTTATGGACTATGTTTGAATATGAGTACAATTCCTGTCTGCCAAGCATTTCAGGTGTACATGCATCATCATTAGAAGAAGTGGCAGATGTTGTATATATATCATTTGGAAAACCGGAGCTAAAACTTTGCGTAAAAAGTATGGGAACAGATGTCTGATGAATATTGATACAAGACACAAATATACAAAGCACAATAAACAAATATGTATGTCTGTAATGTTTTTTTTCAGTAAACATATGCATCTGCTCCCTTCCGTTTAAAATACCTTATTAGAATATCACATTGATTTAAATAGGGCAAATATATTTAATGTAAAATTAGTTAATTTGTTTTATTTTGGATTTTTCCATATGCAATTCCAGGAAGTATTCCCCTTTGTGCCTGTCTTTATTTTAACTGTGTTACTCCATGGACCATAGCACTTTTTTCCATTGGCATAGTATATTGCTCTTGTCCTGAAATAATAAGTTTTCTTTGCTGACAAACGTGCAGTATAAACATCTGAATTTGTGTTGTCAATATATGAACTGGTTCTTCCAGGCTTAAAGTTTGATGTTTTTGACATCTGATATTGAAAAGATGACACTCCGTTTTGGGATTTTGCACGGACTTTAACCCATCTGTCATTTTTCTTTTTGCATACGGCAAATTTTGCTTTTTTTGCTTTTACTGTTATGTTTGCAGTTACCGTAATGCTTGTATCATCTGTTGATTTTGCGGTGATAGTGGCATTTCCGCAGCCTACAGCTTTTAATATTCCGTTAGAGGATACTTTGACAACATTTTCATTATCAGAAGTCCATATGATTTTAGATTTATCTGCATCGTCTGGTGTGACTGATTTTAAAAGAGAATAACTTTTCCCAAGTGTTATTGAAACGTTTGATTTTTTGAGGTTTATTGCAGATATAAATTTAGGGATGCTGCATTTGAATTTGTATACACCTGTTTCAGTTGATTCAAACTTGATGAAGTAAGTGCCGGCAGAAAGCATTTTATCTGTTATTTCAAAGCTGTTGGTACCTTTCTTTTTATAATTGCTTTCATATATATTTTGCCAGTCTTTATCGTATACGGTGATTTTATAAAGATATACATTTGAATCAACATTTATATGAAGATAGCTGTCTTTTGATAGTGTAATATTATAAAAATCAAGTTTATCTGTGACAGATAAGAAACCGGTTGTCTGTTTTTCGATAGAAATCGGCATACTTGTGTCAAAACTGTTATTAGGTTCTGTCTCATTGTTGCCTGCTGCTTCAAAAGAAGTTTTTATACGGTAATCAAAAGTTATGTTTGCATTTCTGCTCTTTATAGCTTTTATGATATAATCTCCTGCTTCGAGATCTGAACTCATGGTGCCTGTCTTAGGATCAACAGATGAGCCTGACAATTCAAGACTGTTAATGCGGCTGCTCTCATCGCAGTTATAAATATAAAAGCAGATGCTGTCTGCGTATGATTGGGCTGTAACTTTAAGTTTTCCAGCTTTTTTTAATGTTATGTGGTAACTGTTTGCAGCGGTATCAGCATTACCATTTACCCATGCATCATCAGTGCTGATATTTGAGACAGCGGCGTGAACTGTGTCAGATATAAAATTTACACCTGCTGTTGCAATAGCAAAAGAAAGCCCTAATGCAATAGCTTTTTTAGTAAAAACAATTTTCTTTTTCAAATTTATACTCCTCATTTCTTTGTATTTTTCGACAAAAAAGTTTGCCGATTTTTTAATAAAAACAATAACAGTTTAGCATAAATACATATTGTAGAAAAGAAAAAAGTTTTTATTTATGTTTTTTTTTTTGTGTTAATATGATAAAATATGTGTGAAAAATATATGATTTTGTATAAAACTGTGCAGTTAAATGTCGATTTAACAATGAAAATGTTGAGTGGAGGTATATGAATTTTTGGAAAGGAGTTTGAAATGAAGAAAACGGTTTTAGCATTATTTATGTCATTATTCGTGGCATTGTCCTTGTCTGCATGCAGTGCGGGAGAAATAGTTGATTTTGCAACTAATAATGTGACAGGTGGTGGAAGCAGCACACAAAACGGCACAAATTCGGAGACAGCCAAAAAGGCAGCCGATACAAATCCGGCGGGTATGAAAACAATCGCTAAAGACAAGTTAAAGATTGGTGTGCTTTATATAGGAAGTGCTTCTGAAACTTCAGGTTATACATATGCACATGAGATAGGCATTCAAGGAATGGCAAACAACATCGGACTTGACGAGTCTCAGATTGTGCGAGAGGAAAATATCAACGACAGTGACGAAAAAGCAGTAAAAGAAGCCTTGCAGGATTGCGTAGACAAGAATTGTAACGTTATTTTTGCTACAAGCTGGGGCTATATGGAGCAGACAGAGAAATTTGCAAAAAAATATCCGAACATATATTTTGCAAATGCGACAGGTTGCTTGAGTAACGGAAAGAATTTTACCAATTATTTTGGAAGAATTTATCAGGCAAGATATTTGTCAGGTATAGTTGCAGGACTTAAAACAGAAACCAATAAGATTGGTTATGTATCTGCCATGGGAAGCGACAACAGCGAGTGTACAGGAGGCGTTGATGCGTTTGCGATGGGAGTTGAGTCAGTAAATAAAAAAGCTAAGATATATGTTGCAGTTACCAATTCATGGTATTCGCCTGACGATGAAAAAAAGGCATCTGATGCACTTATAAAAGCGGGGTGTGATGTTCTTGCACAGCATTGCGATACGACAGCACCGCAGGAAGCATCAGAGAACAATGGTACATGGGCAATAGGGTACAATTCAGACATGAGCAAGGAAACTCCAAAAGCTACACTTACGTCTGTTATATGGAATTGGAGTGCATATTATACATCATATATAAGCAGCATAATAAATGCATCATACAGCGGAGAAAATTACTACGGAGGAATGAAAGAAAGTCTTGTTAGTCTCACAGAGTTGTCGTCACTTTGTGATGATCAGACTGCAGAAAAGGTAAAAGAAGCTAAAGAAAAGATTGTTTCAGGTGATTTTGGTGTGTTTGATGGAGTGTTAAAAACCAATACGGGAGATAGCATTGGAGAGGAAGGAAAGACACTTGATGACGCAAAAATTACCGGAGAAATAAACTGGTATTACCATAATGTTTCAGAATTGAAATGGAAATAGGGGGTTGCGTATGATTAAAATATTTGAAAACTGGAAGCTTAAGTACAAAATATTATTTGTGGCACTGTTGCCGATACTGGCAGTCTGCATTGCAGTTATTATTATAAATAATACTGTCATAAAAAATGCATTGCTATCAAAAACAAAAAATGAATTACAGGCTACAGCAGAAGCATTACATACAGCATATAATCAGAATTCAGGAGAATATTTCAGAAATGATTCCGGTGAAATCTGGAAAGGTACATACAATGTATCACTCTCTCAAAAACTTGTAGTTGAGATGAGTGAAAAAACCGGAAGCAGTCTTACTTTTTTTTACGGTGATGAACGTATAGTTACTTCTCTTAAAGATAAAAAAGGTGATTATATTCTGGGTTCAAAAGCTGGAGATTATGTGAAAAAGAATGTTTTACAAAAAGGTAATGATGTGTTTTCAAGTCGTGTCAATGTAGAAGGAACGATGTATTATGGTTATTATATTCCTGTAAAACAAAATAACAGTGATGATGTTATCGGAATGATATTTGCAGGAATGCCTGTAAAAACTGTTGACAAGACCATAAATCTTGTAAGTGGATTGTTGTTCTTTGTTCTTGGTATTGTTCTGATATTGACAATATTTGTATGCTTTATTGCATCAAAGGGAATAGCAGCTGCTATTGAGGATAGTGTTCTGGTAGTTCAGAAAATGGCTTCGGGAAATCTGAGTGTGAATATAAATGAAAAAAATTTAAACAGAAAAGATGAAGTAGGAAAACTTTCAGCAAGCACAAAAAGCCTTCAGGAAAGCCTTCACAATATGATAGGTTCAATATCAGAAAACACATCAAGACTTGACAGTTCGTCAAAAGACATGAGTAATGTTGCAGGGCAGGCGAGTGATGCCATGTCATCAATCAGTGAAAATCTTAAGAGTGTACTTTCGAGTGCAAAGAATCAGGCAGAGGTTACGGGAAGTGTTACGGAAAACGTAAACAATATTAATCATATGCTTGGAAATACTGGAGATGAAGTTGATGGTCTTTCGGATGCAGCGACAGATATGCTTAAATCAGGAAGTGAGGTAGCTAATAGTCTTAAGGATTTATACACTTCAAATGAAGGAGTGCTTGATGCGATAGATAAAATAAGAGAGCAGACAAGCGAGACGGATATATCTGTAGAAAAAATAAAAGAAGCTGTAAATCTTATTGCGTCGATAGCTGAAGAAACAAATCTGTTGAGCCTTAACGCATCTATTGAAGCGGCAAGAGCCGGTGAAAGCGGAAAAGGTTTTGCGGTTGTAGCTGTGGAGATAAGCAAACTGGCTGACCAGAGTAATGCTGCATCAGCAGATATAGAAAAGATGATTATGAATCTCGGTGAGAATTCCGAAAAGACAATATCGACTATGGAAACTGTACAGGATGCGATAAACAGGCAGTCTGAGGATATGAATAATACAAGAAAAATCTTTGAGAAAGTTAAAGGATGTATCAAATCCGTTGCAGAAGGAGTTACTAATATTAGAGAGGCAACAGAAAGACTTGAAGGTGAGACATCTTGTATAGCGGATGACATAAATGATTTGAATCTGCAGGCTGAAACAAACATGCAGAATATTGAGGAAACACTTAAAGCGGGCGAGGACGTATTGAAGATAGTAAAAGACGTAAGCAAAATGTCAATGACAGTAAGCACTGCGGCAAATGATATGTCTGATTCGGTAGAGAGATTTAAGACACAATAAAAATTAAAAAAGAAGTCCAATAAAAAGGACTTCTTTTTGTTGGTTTATGCGGATAACAGGAGTCGAACCTGCACGCCTCACGGCACAAGAACCTAAATCTTGCATGTCTGCCAATTCCATCATATCCGCATAGTGCCGATAACTTCAACACTGTTGGCAATAGTACCATATGCATTATATTTTGTCAAATGGTATCCTTGTTTTTCTTTCTGAATTCAGCAGGGCTCATTTCGACATATTTCTTAAATTTTGTATGGAAATAGTCAACATTTTTATAGCCAACTTTTTCTGCTATCTCATAAACTTTGAGGTCTGTTGTAAGGAGAAGCTCCTTAGAGTGTTTAATCCTTACTTTGTCTACAAATATATTGAATCCCTCGCCTACTTTTTTGTTGAAGATTTTGCCGAGGTATGAACTGTTATAACCAAAAAGCGGTGCAATATTTTCAAGTTTGATATTATCCATATAGTTGTGTTCAATATAATGTATAATATCGTCCATAACACCTTCGCTGGTAGGATTGCCTATTGTTCTGGTAATCATGTCAAATTGTTCGGTGAAATACAGCATTATCTCATAGAGATAATATTTGCTTCCTATATAATCGATGATTTCCGCATTTCCGGGGAAAGCAATATTAGCATTGTGGTACAGATGCGAAATTTTTTCTTTTATCGACAAATATAAATCAGTCAAAAAAAGCTTTATTCTTGAAATATCACTTGTTGAGTTAAAGAGATTATGTTCAAGTTCGTGTAAAGTTTCGGCAATCTGATTTCTCTTTGAAGCCTGAATATATCCTGTGAGTTTTTCACAGTAATCCTGTAAATGGCTGTCGGAAATCTCATAAGTGTTTTCAAGTTCCTCACGCGGTAGTTCATCATATCCTATAGTATGCTGTTTATCTTCACAGAAGAACCTTCTCTGAAGAAGTTTGTGGGCTTCTTCATAAGAAATATGCACATCCTCAATAGAAGTGACTTCTCTGCCGTATGCAATAAACAGAGAGTCGAGAGGAGAGTTCTCCTGTGGTTTTTGTTCTCTGTTGTAATGCTCTAAAAATTCTTGGAATTTATGTAGTGTAAAAGCACCTTTGAGCAGAATAACTTCGTTTTGTTCAATCTCAATGCTTTCATATGAACTGTTTGATTCATTTGTAACTTTAAGCAAATCTGAAAATTTATATGGAAGCTCAGTTGCATGATGACTGTATTTTTCGTAAATGACAACCTGATATATGTCAGCGTGAATATTCATGTCTGCAATATTGTTTATTGTAGGAACGCCTGTAAGTATGTCGAAAAGAATCATGCCCTTTGCTTTGTCACGGTAATTACTAAGAGTTTCCTCTTCTTTGGCTTCTTTATTTATCTGTGAACTTATGGCACTTACTGTCTCGTAGAGTTCGTCTTCATCAATAGGTTTTGTGAGATAATAGTCAACGCCGTTTTTAATCGCTGCCTGTGCGTATTTAAAATCGGTATAACCGCTGAGAATTATAACTTTTCCGTTAAAGCCTCGTTTTCTTGCGTTTTCAACAACTTCAAGACCAAGCATTTTTGGCATGCGTATATCCATAAGAACCAGGTCAGGTTTTTTACTTAAAATAAAATTGAGAGCATCTTCACCGTTTGATGCTTCTCCGATTATTTCAAAACCAAGTTGCTCCCAATCAATGATACATTTGATACCTTGTCTGATTATCAACTCATCATCTGCGATAAAAACTGTATTCATGGGACCTCCTTATCATAAAAGTGTAATTTATCAAGTATTTATTATACATAAGAAATTAGATTTTTGCAATGGAATAATCAGACATTCCAGGAGGAGCATGCTATGATAAACTATTTGTCTAATATTATCATACCAATGGTAATATTTGGAGTAGTCATTCTTGGTCTCAGCACAAAGATTGATATGTTTGCTGCATTTACAAAAGGGGCAAAAGAAGGCTTCAAAGTCACATATGAAATTTTACCGACACTTATAGGATTGCTTTTGGCGGTAGGAATACTCAGAACATCGGGAATACTTGATATAATAGGTGATTTGCTGTCAAAGCCGTTGTCGGTAATCGGATTTCCGGCACAGCTTGTACCGCTGTCATTGGTAAAGATGTTTTCATCATCAGCGGCAACAGGATTATTGCTGGATGTTTTTAAAAAATTTGGAACAGACTCAGAAGAGGGAATGCTGGCTTCAATACTTATGAGCTGTTCGGAAACGATTTTCTACACAATTTCAGTGTATTTTCTGGCAACGTCAACAGAGAAGAACAAACCATTTGAAAAAACAGGCTGGACATTACCCGGAGCACTTTTTTGTACTTTGGCAGGAATGATAGCAAGTGTAATTATTGTAAAACTCATGTGATTTATGTTAAAATCAAAAATAGGAAAAATAAATATTAAAAGTGAATTAAGTCAATTTTTTGAGATGATATTCATTTTAACAAAAGCAACTCAGGAGGAAAAAGATGTCTGAATGTGATACATGTGCAAATTATACATACGATGAGGAATATGAAGAGTATGTATGTGACGTGAATATGGATGAGGACGATTTTGTGAGGTTTATGACAAATAAGCGGGAGACATGTCCTTACTACAGAAACGGTGATGAATACAAAGTAGTCAGAAAACAGATGTAAAAAATAGAGAAAAGCGTATATAGAGACGAAAGATTGGAGAAAAATATGATTTCATGGATTATACAGATTGATTTACACATTTTGTATTATGTACAGGATAATCTGCGAAATGAGGTTCTAAACGGGGTTGTAAAAGCATTTACTTCACTCGGAAATTATGGACTTATTTGGATATTATTTACCTTGGCTCTGCTGATATATTCAGATACAAGGAAAGTAGGAATCATGTGTGCGGTGGCATTGATACTTGATTTGATAGTATGCAATGGCATATTAAAAAATGTTATTGCGAGAACAAGACCATATGATGCATTTGAAAATATAAGATGTATAGTGCCGCCGCAGCCGGATTATTCGTTCCCGTCAGGTCACACTGCAAGTTCGTTTGCGGCAGTTGTTCCGGCAATTGTAAACAAAAATACGAGAAAGATAGGAATTGCCGCGCTGATTGTAGCAATTCTTATGGCAGTTTCAAGAATTTATGTGTGTGTGCACTATCCGAGTGATGTTGTCGGAGGGCTTATAGTCGGGCTGTTGTGCGGTATTGCCTCATGCAAAATTTTTGAAAAATTGATGCAAATTAAAGATAAATAAAAAAATTAAAGATAAATAAAAAAAGTTGTTGACAAGCTGAAAAAAAACTGATAATATATGTCTTGTTCGTGACAGACAAATGTTGTGAACAGGAAAGAGCGGAAGTGCTGGAATTGGCAGACAGGCTAGACTAAGGATCTAGTGTTGGCAACGACGTGAGGGTTCAAGTCCCTTCTTCCGCATTGCATATCAGATAAGGAAATCTTAAAAGGTTTCCTTATTTTTGAATAATCAGGAATTTATGGAAAGCTATGTGATGAAAGCAATCAGCTTTTGTAAAAGCTTCCGTGCTAGCCGGGGAATTAGCGGCGCCCTATAACCTGCAATCCGCTATAGCAGGGGTGATGTCCTGTTTAGGGCTTGTCATTTGTGATGCTGCCCTCAGTAAGTGGCGTTGACGTTTTGGTCTTGCGCAATGGAAACTCATGAACCGTGTCAGGAGGGGAACCTAGCAGCACTAAGTGAGAATTTTCGTGTGCCGTAAGGTAGCCGGAGCCGAGTTAACTGCCGGGGTAACGGTCACACTGACATTTTCAACGCAGGGCGCACGGATTTATATATATATTTGAGCAAGGCATAGAGCCTTGTCTTTTTTTGTCGTTTTTGCCTTTTTTGTTCTATTTTATTCATTTACTAAATTGACGATAGAGCCATTAGTATTGTATAATAAACAGGTATGAAATAGAATTTCAGGTGTGGGATATATGGATTGAAGGAAAAGGGAGGAAAGGCATTGAAAGCGGAATTAAAGCTAAACAGCGTAAATCAGATAATAAAAGATACTGTAATATATGAAAAAGGTGACGATATATCGTCAGTCAGCCTGGTTGTAAAAGGTCGTATACGCATCAGCAAAGAGGGAGTGAATGTAGTAGTAGGTTCAGGAAATTTTATAGGATTGTGTGATTTGAAAAGTGAGACATACAATGTTACATACACTGCTGAGACAAATGCATTAGTGTATGCATTTCCTAAAATGCGTCTTACTCAGGCAATAAGAAGTCTTATAAAGGCAAACAAAGATTACGCTGGTCTTATGGTGGCATCGTTTAGCAGATTGATTCGAGAACTCTCAATAATATATAACAGCATCACTGAATTATCAGATAAGTTATATGAATTTCTGCTTTCCGGAAGAGAAAGATATGTTGAGATGGCAAAAGAAGCAGGAATAAAAGCTGATAGTCTGAGAGCTATAGATGAGATATCGGAATATGAACATGGAACAGCTGTTGACATAGATAAAGTAATGTATTACAGAGCGTGCTGTGAGGTGGCACCGCAGATACAGAAAGAGTATTTTGGTGCAAGTTCAGTAATATCAGTTTATCATGTCTTAGAACAGGTCGGCATGATAAATATTCTTATGGATGAGTGTGAAAGAGGAACTGAGTATCTTCTGGAATTGTCAAAACCGCTCATAAAAGATGACAGAAGTTTATATATGCAGGTGTTTCAGCTTACAAATACGATTCAGCATGTTGGTGGACAATCAACTGAGGCAATGTCACTGTTTGATGATATTATAGATTACACAAATAATCTTGAAAATCTTCTGCTTGACAAAGCAGGCGTAGAACTTGAAATTGACCATGAATTTATGGAAGATGCATATTGCAATCTTTTAAATGGCGAAGGTTCAGCGAGAAATGAAGAAAGTGATGAGTTTGCGTTGACTGAGAGCGAGTATCACGATATAAGCGAGCTTAATGGTGCATTGTCATATATTCTTGAATATTCAGAAATTGATTCAGAGGAAGCCGGTCAGTTTGACGGATATATTTCTGACTTTATAAGATTAAAAGATAAATTTTCGACAGATGACAATGTGAGAACATTGAGAAGAAGTATTGCAAAGCTATACTATAAGATTTACAAGAAAGTATTTTTGAAGGATTACAAATCAAAAGAAGAAACACCTCTTATCATAGATTTGTTTTTGAGATACGGCTTTTTGAGCGAGAAACTTTTAAACAGTGACTTGCTTGAACAGCTGCTTTCGATTGAAAGACATGAAACCAATGGAGCTGCATGTGCAGTATATGATATGAAACAGTGGCTCACCGAGATAATGGAGGGAAGAAAAGAACCGTCAAAGAGTGAGTTTGATCTTGATTATGCGGAGAGTCTCAGAGACCAGAAAAGAACAGGAGCGCTTAATGATGAGCAGATAGAAAAACTTAAAAATGATAGAAATGCCAAGTTTGAGTTTGAAGTTGACAATATGTTCAGGGCAAATCACCGTATTATATTTGGTCAGGTATCAGCATTTGTTCCGTTTTTGTTTACGGATGGCTGTGCATCATCACTCTTAAAGACATACATGTCGGGAGACAGAATAAATGCGGCAGTACACAGACTTCTTCAGATAGACTATTCGGCATTTTACAGAGAGAGCCTTTACACGGGTGACGGTGAACATATAAAGAAAGAATATATTATGGAAGAGGTATTCCCTGACTTTATAATACTTCCTATTTCGGGAAGCAATTCTATTATGTGGCAGGAGATTAGCGGAAGAAGAAGAAGTTCAAAGGGAAGATTTCTGCTTCCGGCATTTCTTGATACAGATATTGATGCCACTATGGTTAAACTGTTTGGAAGATTCAGATGGGAACTCTGCAGAACTATACAGGGAACAGCATGGAATAATATCCAGGTTAAATCTCTTACAAGTGAATATAGTGATTTTGTCCAGTTTTACAGAAAAAACAGAGAATTGTCTGAGGATAAGAAGGACAAGCTCAAAATGCAGATACAAAAATGCAGAAACAATACAAGAGAAGTTTTTGTTATTGACTATGAAAACTGGATTAAGCATGAGGCACATGGAGGGCTTTTACTTAGCAAACCTGTCCGTGAAATTATGGCTACATATTGTCCGTTTGCAAAGGATATAAGAGATTCGATTGCAGATCAGCCATTGTTCAGGGATGCCATGGCAAGATTTAACAGGGAGATAGGCAAAAAGACCAAGGAGTATGACCTTAAGTTCAGAGTCTGGGATAAAGACAAGGTAGATGTACCACAGGAAATAGTGAAAACAAGAGATTTTTACGTTGAAATGTAGATTTAATAATAAAATGACATATAAAAAGGATTCCGATTTGGTTTTGAGGAATCCTTTATTATGTTATAGAAAACTTATCGTTTCCTATAACATAATAAACATTCCGTGAGGATGCGCATTTCGCGGAAAAAAAATAAATGCTACGCATTCCACTCAAGCGACTCTTTGTTCCTGCAAAATAGTTTTAGATTTGAAAAAATATGTGGGAATTATATCCAGCCCCCGTCAAGTTTTATAACCTGTCCCGTCAGATAATCACTTGTATTTGTAATATCGAAGGCAAGTTTTGCGACATCTTCCGGTTTTCCTATGCGTCCGGCTGGAACTTCATCCAATACGCTTTGCAATTCGTCGTCATTTAAGAAGCCGTTCATATCCGTATCTATAATGCCACAGGCAATTGCATTGACCTGTATATTGCTTGGAGCCAGTTCTTTTGCAAGAGCCTTTGTAAAAGAATTTATACCGCCTTTTGTCGCTGAGTATGCAACTTCGGTTGAAGCACCGACACATCCCCAAACGGATGATATATTTACGATTTTTCCGGCATGCCTGCTTAACATTATGGGAATTGCAAGTTTGCAGCAGTTAAATACCGAAGTGAGATTTGCCTCGACAATATTGTGCCATTCGTCAGGAGACATGTCCTGCAAAAGACCTATATGCGAGATGCCGGCATTGTTTACAAGAATATCAATTTTAGAATAGGATTGTGCAATTAATTTGAAAAATGTTTCACATTTCTGAAAATTGCCTATGTCTCCTGTATAAGCGATACATTCAACACCATAATTTAAAATCTCCTGTCTGACTTTTTCAAGCATTTCTGAATTTTTGTGGCAGCATATACATACATTAAAACCGTTTTGTGCATAGTAAATAGAAACGGCACGGCCGATACCACGGGAAGCTCCTGTTACGACAACTGTTTTATTCATAAATTTATAACCTCATTTCATATTTGTGTTAAAAGTAAGAGTGTTTTTCTTCATATGTTATTAATATATCATATTTGTGAAGTATTGTGTCAGTTGTAAAGAAAATATACTATTTCCGATAGATTTATAATCCAATGGTTAAAATATTACAATTTATTTAAAAAAGTTATGCTCATAGGGGTTTTGCTTTACATAGAATTTTTTTTTTGTTATAATACTTCATATGTTTTTTAAGTATTATACAAAAAGAATTAAGATTAGAAAGGTACAATCATGAAAAAGAAAAGTATAGCAAAGGTATTTATCCTGAGCTTATTGAAATCAATATTGGGAATAGCGATAATAATTGCAGTAGGTTTTGCAAGTTACAAAATTTCATATATGGTTCTCTCAAACAATTCGGAAAATGTTGGAACATCTTCAAATGAAATAAAAGATATTGTTGAGGAAGCACAGACAGATGAAATTTCAAAAAATCTTATATATGTAAGCAACGACAATAAGATATCACATCTTATGCTTGAAATCTGCAACACAAAAACAAACAATATGGACTATATAACTATTCCTGTCGGAACAGATTATACGATACCGACTGAGATGTATCAGAAACTTAGTACAGTTAATCAGGAGATACCTCAGATAATAAGAATAGGGAGACTTAAACAGTATTTTCAGAATGACGAGGACGCGTATGGTTATGGAGAACTTATTATAGAGAAAATGCTTGGTGTAAAGATTAGTTATTACACGGTATTAGACCAGGAAACATATCTTAATCATTATTCAAGAAGAAATACAGAAGTGAAATTTAAACCGTTATCACTTGCGGAGTCAAGCAGTGAAAAATCTGTTACGGTTACGGAAAAAATAAATGTTGCAAGCAGAAGTTATGTGAATCAGCTTAAAGATATAAAGGGTGATCAGAACAAGATAGCCGAGTTTATAAAGGATCAGTATGAGAGAGTGGATTCAAATCTTACTGTCTATAATAAAATTGGTTATGTGGAAAGTTATGAAAAAATGGATCCGGATTTGATTCACTATTGGGGGATTCCGGGCAAATACTCCGACAAAATATTTGCGGTAGATACAAAAGCATCAAAATCATTTATAAATAACCTTGTAAATAACACTACAACATATACTCAGGCACAGGTATTTAACAAAGTTGCAAAAACTTCGACAAAATCATCAAAAGGAAAGAGTATAATTGTATTAAACGGAAGTCAGATAGGAGGTCTTGCAACGGCTGCAAAAACTACGCTTACAAATGCGGGATATAAAGTAAAGAAAATTGGTGATTACACAGCTGCTACATTGACGCAGACAAAGATTATTGTAAAGGAAGATGGTGTTGGTAAAGATTTGGTGAAATATTTTAGCAATCCTGTTGTTGAGACAGGAACAGTTGATACCGGATATGATATAAAGATTATTATAGGAACAGCTGATGCTAATAATTGATATAGAATAGCAAATTTAAAATGCACGCTACAGATTTGTTGACGTGCATTTTTAACTTTACCGCATAAAACAGTGTATATAGCTGAATGTGCAGGTAAGTATTTAGGAAAGGCATGGTATATTATGCAATCGGTTGTAAATGTTATGGGCATTGAAATTGATATGCTCAGCAATGATGTTTTTATAGAAAAAATAAATACATATCTTAATGATGACAAGCTGGATGTAATATTTTTTGCGTCAGCTGACATTCTTAACAGAGCTGCAGAAAATGAAAAATATCATGAACTTGTAGACAGAGCGGAACTTTTTCTGCCGGGAGAGGAAGCTCTTCTGACAAATTATAAAATAGATATTTTGAAGGATGCCGGTATGGTTGTGAGCTGCAAAAGTTTTGGGATTATGCTTGAAAATCTTCAGAAGCAGGACAGAACTATATACATAGTGACAGACAGCGGCAAGGATGTGGAAAATCTCAGAAATTACTGCAAAAAAAATCAGCCTGAGCTTCGTATTATAGGTTCGTGTGTATACAGCGAAGAGGTGGAGGATGCAGCAATGGTAAATGAAATAAACAGCTGTATACCTGACATTTTGCTTGTTGATTTAAAAATAGGCGTTCAGGAAAGCTGGATTATGGAGCATGCGAATTTGTTAAACTCAAAATTATGTGTTGCTATTGGTGGAGTTGCACAAATAATAATGGCAGAAGAAAAAAAAATTCCGTCATGGATAAGAAAAATCGGGTTAGCGGGCATATATGAAAAGATTGCTATAGAGAGAATACCTCAGAAATTTTTTAAGGCGAAATTTTTTAGGAAAAGAATTGACATATATAACACCAAAAAAGACGAATAATTTGACTATTTTAACCAAAAACAATATCGTTTTTGGTTAAAACAGACAGTTTGAGAGTGAAAATATTGTGACATTTAATAATAAAACGGCAAAAAAAATATAATAAATCTTATTTATATACTCTTTGCACAAAAAGTCAAAAATTTATTTGGCTATTTATCCTATGGTAAAATATTTCAAGATAGTGTATTATACAAACATGAAAGATGTGACAGGCAAATCACACTATATAATATGATTGTAAAGTGTTTGATGATTTCATTCAAATGGCTGCATCATATTCAGCTTAAACGAATTGTATAAAATTTAGGAGGAAACATATAATGGCAAGTTTATCTTTAAAAAACATTTGTAAAACATATCCAAACGGATTTCAGGCAGTTAAAAATTTCAATCTTGACATCGCAGACAAGGAGTTCATCATTTTCGTAGGACCTTCTGGTTGTGGTAAATCTACAACACTTCGTATGATTGCGGGTCTTGAAGAAATTTCTTCAGGTGAGTTATGGATTGGAAATACTCTTGTAAATGATGTAGAGCCAAAAGACAGAGATATCGCGATGGTATTCCAGAACTACGCTCTTTATCCTCATATGTCAGTTTATGACAACATGGCATTTGGTCTTAAACTTAGAAAAACTCCAAAGGAGAAGATTGACAAGCTTGTTCATGAAGCAGCAAAGATTCTTGATATTGAGCATCTCTTAGACCGTAAGCCAAAGGCTTTATCAGGTGGTCAGAGACAGCGTGTTGCTATGGGTCGTGCAATCGTTCGTAATCCTAAGGTATTCCTTATGGATGAGCCTTTATCAAACCTTGATGCAAAACTTCGTGTACAGATGCGTATAGAGATTTCTAAGATTCATCAGAGACTTGAAGCTACTATCATCTACGTTACACATGACCAGACAGAGGCTCTTACACTTGGTACTCGTATCGTAGTTATGAAAGATGGTGTTATGCAGCAGGTTGCTTCACCTATCGACCTTTATACAAAACCTTGCAACGTATTCGTAGCAGGATTCATCGGATCACCTCAGATGAACTTCATCAACTGTAAAGCAGTTAAAGACGGTTCAGACGTTAAACTTGAGTTTGGTACATACTCAGTTAAACTTCCTGAAGGAAAAGCTGAGAAGCTTGTTGAAGGCGGATATATTGATAAGGATGTTATCATGGGTATTCGTCCTGAGGATATCAAGGATGAAGAGATTTATGTAAACAACGGTACAGACAATGTTCTTGAAGCTACTGTAAAAGTTTACGAAATGCTTGGTGCCGAAGTATTCTTATACTTCACAGTAGAAGGATTTGACATCACAGTTCGTGTAAATCCTCGTACAACAGCTCGTCCTGGCGATACAATCAAGATTGCGCTTGACACAAGCAAGATTCATGTATTCGACAAGGAAACAGAGAAAGTTATTACAAACTAGTTTTAAAAGAATGTTATGTATTTTAAATATACAGTTCTATTTAAAGAACCGTCACGATTTTGTGACGGTTCTTTTTTGGACGTGAATTTTATGATATATATTTTTACAGGGAAGGTGGTTTTTGTTAAAATGCACAATTTTTTAGTATGATGATATGGTAAATATGGATATATTGTTTTATGTAGTATTTACTTTTGTGCAAATTGATGGTATAGTTTAATAATAGAGTTAAAAAGTAGGATGCTGTGTAGTTTTATAGTGTAAACGGCGGCAAGTAAAATATAGATGATAAATGTTGGAGGGAATATATGATATCTAATCAGGTTTTACAGACAACAATAGATGGACTTAAGAATATTACCAGAATTGATATATGTGTTATGGACACAGAGGGGAAAGCATTAGCTACGACAATAAATAATGTTGAAGAGTATGAAGATGCAGTTATGGCATTTGTAGAGTCTCCGGCAGACAGTCAGGTACTTCAGGGGTACCAGTTTTTCAAAGTTTTTGATGACCATCAGCTTGAATATGTTATTCTTGCAAAGGGTGACAGTGATGACGTGTATATGGTCGGAAAACTTGCGGCATTTCAAATTCAGAACCTTCTTGTTGCATACAAGGAACGCTATGATAAAGATAATTTCATAAAAAATCTTTTGCTTGATAATCTTCTTTTGGTTGATATTTACAATCGTGCAAAGAAACTTCATATAGACACAAGTGTAAATAGAGTAGTATTTTTAATAGAGACAAAAAATGAAAAAGATTCAAACGCTTTAGAAACTGTAAAGGGATTATTTGCAGGAAAGACAAGAGACTTTATAACTCAGGTTGATGAAAAAAATATTATTCTTGTCAAAGAGCTTCAAGAAAATGAAGGCTATGAGGACATGGATAAGACAGCAAATGTCATTCTTGATATGTTAAACACAGAGGCGATGATAAGTGTTCATGTGTCTTATGGAACTATCGTAAATGAGATAAAAGATGTCTCACGTTCTTACAAGGAAGCAAAGATGGCACTTGACGTAGGAAAGATTTTCTATAGTGACCAGAATGTTATTGCATACAGCAGTCTTGGAATAGGAAGATTGATATATCAGCTGCCAATGCCCCTTTGCAAGATGTTTATAGGTGAGATATTCGGTGACAAGACACCGGACGATTTCGACGAGGAAACTATCGCAACGATAAACAAATTTTTTGAAAACAGCCTGAATGTATCAGAGACATCAAGACAGCTCTACATTCACAGAAATACACTCGTATACAGACTTGACAAGCTCGAAAAGAGCACAGGACTTGATTTGAGAGTGTTTGATGATGCGATTACATTTAAGATTGCGTTGATGGTTGTTAAATATATGAAATATATGGAAACATTTGAGTTTTAATATTGCAAAATAAAAAATACCCCTGTTGCCGCAGATGCCATCGAGCTGACACTGTCGGAGACAGGGGTAAAATATTTTTGAAACCAACAACATATATATTTTATTAGCAGTAAACAATATCAAAAACTGATTGGAAGAGTGATTATATGAATAATAAAAAAGAAACATTAAGTTATATAAAAGGCGTTTTAATGGGAGTTATAGTGACTGTTACCTGTTTTGTTGTGCTTGTAACGGTTGGATTGTATACAGGCAGGCTTGATTTAAATTCAGCAATAAAAACAGGCAGCAGCCAGGTTACGGATGAGCAGGCGGAAAAAATTAAAGATAAGGTAAATCTGCTGTCTGCTTATATAGATAAGTATTATCTGAATAATATAGATTATGAAAAGATGGCGGATTCGATATATAAGGGAATATTAAATGGTCTTGATGACAAATATGCGGCATATTATACAAAGGATGAATATAAGGATATTTCTGAAAAATCAAGCGGCGTATTTTGTGGAATTGGCGCATATATGTCTCAAAATTCAAAGACAGGTGTTCTCACTATAATAGGTGTTGTGTCCGGCGGACCTGCTGAAAAAGCGGGAGTAAAAAAGGGGGATATTTTGGTCGAGGTTGACGGAGAAAATATTGAAAACAAAGATATTTCATATATTGTGTCAAAAGTAAAAGGAAAAGAGGGCACAAGTGTTGAAATTGCACTGCAAAGGAAAAATGCTGCTCAGTTATTAAAGATGAAAATAGAGCGAAAAGTGATAAGGGATAATACTGTTTCACACAAGATGCTTGATAATAATATAGGCTATATTTCTGTAAGCGGTTTTGAAGAGGTAACTGAGAAACAATTTATAAAAGCTGTTGACGATTTGGAGAATAAAGGTGAAAAAGGTCTTATAATTGACCTTAGGGACAATGGCGGAGGACTTTTAAATACTGCAATAGGAATGCTTGACAGGCTGCTTCCGAAAGAACTTGTGGTTTACACAAAAGATAAGCAAGGTATGGCACAGGAATATTACACAAAGGATAAACAGGAGGTAAATGTACCTATTGTCATACTTGTAAATGGCAATTCCGCAAGTGCGTCTGAGGTGTTTAGCGGTGCACTTAAGGATTATGGAAAGGCAAAGCTTATAGGGACAAAGACTTTTGGAAAGGGTATAGTACAGTCATCATTTGAACTTCAGGACAAAACAGCAATAAAATTTACAACATCAAAATATTACACGCCGAAAGGAAACAATATTCACGGAAAAGGATTTGAACCTGATATGAAAGTTGAATATACAGGGAAAATGACGAAATTAAAAGAGACGGGAATAAAAGTTGATAATCAGGTGGAATTTGCTCTTGATTATTTTGAAAACGTATTTCGTTAGCCGGAAGGCTGATGAAAAAACAGGTGATGTAAGATAGAATTACTAATCGTTTGAAGAGGAGGCATGACAATATGGATCATTTTGTATTACATTCTGAATATAAACCGACCGGCGACCAGCCGCAGGCTATTGAAGAATTGGTTAAGGGGTTTAAAGAGGGTGACCAGTTCCAGACGTTGCTTGGTGTTACAGGTTCAGGAAAAACTTTTACAATGGCAAATATCATAGAAAAATTGAATAAGCCGACGCTTATAATTGCACATAATAAAACATTGGCGGCACAGCTGTATGGAGAATTTAAAGAGTTCTTTCCTGAAAATGCCGTTGAATATTTTGTGTCTTAGCATGAGAAAGTCACAAAATGGGTGGTATTTTATAGTATGTGGGTGGTTGAACATCCAGATGTTGTGGAAGTGGTAGCGGTGAAAGTATAGGTGAAAAGCGGGTGGATGAAGAAGTTTTGTGACTTTTCATTGCCTGCTTTTTGATTATAGAATTTGAAAAAAATTGATGTATAGGGGAAATGGTCTTTATTGTACAGGGAAAAGTGTGAGTAAATTATCTTATAAATCAAAAAAATAAGTTTTCTATAAATAAAAATGATTCAAGGTTTCATATATTTGAAAATAATTTCGGAACAGTTATTTAGTTCCACTTGAATAAGTAGAATTAAAAAATGCTAGTTTGGCTGTATTTTTCAGATTTCTGTTACAAAATAGTGTAATATTTCAACACCTGCCATAAGATGTTCTGGTAAAAATTGTCGATTGATGAAAAACATGGAGAGGTCTATAATAAAAGCAAAAGAAATTAAGGGTAAATTAAAGAACAGAAAAATTATAAATAGTAGGAGGAATAACTATGCCAACCATCTTTTTGTCTCATAGTAGTGCAGATAAAGAACGTTACGTTAAAATTGTTGCAAAGCAGTTACAAAAACATTTAGATGAACATACCATACATTATGATGAATATACTTTTGAATCCGGAATGAAGTCCATGGAGGAGATAAATAGAAGTTTAGAAGAGACGGATTTATTTGTTGTTTTTCTATCTAGAAAAGCATTGGAGTCAGATTGGGTAAAAAAAGAGTTATTGATTTCAAAGGAATTATTAGGTAAAGAAATGATAAAAAGAATATATCCGATTGTTATTGACTCAGATTTAAAATGGAATGATAAGGAAATTCCTGATTGGCTTAAAGACTATACATTAAAATATATACCGAAACCAACAAAAGCCACTCAATTGATCCGGAAAAGGATTGTAGAAATTACATGGGATTTGAATCCAAAGATTGAAGAAAGAAATAACATATTTTTAGGAAGAAATAATGAAATTGATGAGTTTGAAAATCGAAAGTATGATTATGATATGGAGACTGTTATTGCATATATTGCAGCAGGAATTCCCAAAGTGGGTAGAAAGAGCCTCTTAAAACAATGTTTTATAAAAACACATATTACTGAAAATAATTATAGAGCATCTCAAATAGAATTAGGGATGTATGATGGCATTGAAGATTTTATAGTGTGGGTTAATGATTTGGGATTCTCTGACGATATGGATCTTACTGGATTCATGGAAATGAAAATGGATGAAAAATGTAAAATACTAGCCAAACTATTAGATGACATTTCAAAAAATCAAGAAATTTTACTGATAGAAGATAAGGGGTGTATAATCACACATGATGGGAAGATGTGTGATTGGTTTATTCATACAATAGAATTTATGCAGGAGAAAAATAGAACAGTACTTGGTATTGCTTCAAAATTTCGTTTGGGATTACCAATTCGTAGTGAACAAATATACGTTATGAATGTTTCACCGCTTAAAAAAATGGAATGCAGTGGACTATTACAGAAATATTTAGAGGTAGAAGAAATTTCTCTTTCACGAGAACAGTTTAAAAATTATTCCTCAATGTTAAAAGGGTTTCCAGAACAAGTTAAATATGCATGTTCTTTAATTTCACAATATGGACCAGAACGAGCATATGATTTTTCGTCAGAAATTGAAAATTATGATGCAGAGATTGTTTCACAAGTATTGAAAGGAATGGAGGAAGAAGAAGAGGATATAGATTTTCTGCGATTTTTAGCAGAGATAGATACTGTCTCGTATCAATCATTACAAATGATATTGAATGATAAAGAATTTGTTAAGGAAAAAGTAAATAAATTTTATATAAATGGAATTATTGAATTTGTTGGAATAGCAAATGAGTATATAAAAATAAATGGTTCTATAAAAGATTATATTACAAGAGCAGAATATATACTTTCAGACAGTTATAAAGATAAATTAAATAAATATATGATTAACTTCTTAGATGGATATAAATATGAGGAATTGGATATACCTGACTATTTGTTGAAGATGAAAGAAGATTTGAGGAAAAATGGTAATATTGACAACAAATATATGATACCATCTCAATATTTAAAAACGATGGTTGAATTATACGAAAAGGAAAAAGATTATTCAAAAGTAATAGAATACGCAGATATAGTTTTGAAAAGTACCAATTATATAGAAGATAAATTATTATTTGAGATAAGATATTTTTTATGTATGGCGTTGGCAAAAAGAAGAGATAAACGAATGCTTAAGGCAGTACAAAATATTTCGGGTGCAGATCATGAATTCTTATTAGGATTTTATTATCGAATGACTGGAAATTATGAAAAAGCTATAGATAAACTAGAAAATAGTTTGAAACTAAGAAGAAATTTTTCTAAAGCTAAACGAGAAAAAGTCCAAGTTTTAATAAATCTTGAAAAATTTGAAGAAGCATTATCGGTTGCAAAAGAGAACTATGAAAATGATAGAAGTAATCCATATCATATACATGCTTATTTTTTATGTGTGATAAAAAGTGATAATGTAGATAATAGTAAAGCAATATTACAGGAATTAATGGATAGTTTAGATAAAACTACTTCTGATTTTGGAATAGAATTAAAAGGTCGCTGTAAGGCTTTGTATGAGGCATATATAAATCGAGAAAGTGAAATGGCGTTTGCAGTAATAGATAAGACAATAGAAGAAAGTTCAAATCCAATATATGCGTTACAAGATAAGTTTGATATATGTGAAAGATTACATGAATTTAGTGAAATGGAAAAAGTAATCGAAGAGATTTCTAATTTGAAAATGGGAGATTCATATGGAAAGGATCGTGCTTTATATAGAGAAAAAGTTTTATATGCGGCATATAAAAAAGATAATCAAGAAATTGAAAAACTGAAAGCCGAAATTATGAACAAGAATATAAGAATAAATATGGATATTTTACAGAAAAAAATTGAAAAAATAATGAACAATTAAAACGATATTAAATAACCGATTGGTTCGCTAAGAGTCAGTCGGTTTTTTATATTCGTTTTTCATATAGCTATTGATAGCATGCTAGAATTATCGAAAAAATAGAACGCATTGTATAATATAGGTATTGTACACGGTACTAGCTATTTACTGTGTAATGTTCTTCTGGTTGTAGAATTTCCAAAAGGAGATCAGAAGGATGGAGAATGAATTAGAAGTTGTGAATATCCGTCTGGTAAAAGAACCATCTCTTTATAGTGAGCAGACATTGGACAGTCCACAGGCTGTTGTAGAATTGATGGGGAAGGAGTTATCGCAATATGACAGAGAGGTATTTTGCATTTTGAATATGACAAATAATGGACAGGTAATCAATATGAATCTGGTCAGTGTTGGAATGATTAATGCATCTTTGGTAATTCCCAGAGAAGTTTTTAAGAGCAGTATTCTGGCAAATGCTTCTGCAATCATTGGACTTCATAATCATCCCAGTGGTAATGTGAAACCATCAAAAGAGGATATGATTGTTACGAGAAAGCTGCAGAAGTGCGGACAGCTATTGGGGATAGAATTGCTGGATCATATCATTGTCGGTGGAACTAATGGAAAGATGCTCAGCTTCCGAGAAGAAAAGATGTTGAATGTGACAGGAAGGATGGACTGGGAGAGATAGAAGAAAAAAGAATTAGAAGTTTTTATTTATTGTAATATTTTATGTAGCGGCATTAGTAAAATAGTGTCGCTACAAAAAGCTGACTTATACATTGATATTATATGCATAACTCAAAATAAAATTGTTAAAAA